>Ga0116227_10001007_pt1 | contig 60281 bp, 48 predicted proteins | sample S1TSphgellanicum_FD_89693 | JGI IMG/M metagenome (GOLD analysis project Ga0116227, IMG submission 89693) | Host-associated microbial communities from peat moss isolated from Minnesota, USA - S1T2_Fb - Sphagnum magellanicum MG | ecosystem: Host-associated > Plants > Peat moss > Unclassified... | reverse complement strand
GCTTTTGCTAAATTTTTGTTCTTTTTTTCTGTTATTTTTTCTCATAGTTTTTTTGTTTTTTTTTGTTTTTTTTTTTGTGTTGGGGGCAAATTTTGACCATTTTGTGATTTTTTTTAGGAAAAGAATATTCTGTCACAAAATCCCGTTTTTGAAAAAAAAAAATTGCCATAAAAAAAATTTCTTTAAAATCACCAAAATTCATCACAATTGCCTAAAATATGGAAGGGTGCTCAACATTTTCTATTTCCATATTTTGAATATCATCAAATTTGGCTCAATGTCCTTATGGATAATCACCACTTGAGCAACATCACAAAATTGGGGAAAAAAAACTGGTATCGTCAGCACCTTGTGAGTAAGAAAAATTAAATGTGTAAGCATAGTACCTATATAAGCATGTTTGAGTCAATCTAAATTATTTATATGTAGGGTAAAGCCTTAGGGTGGGGGCATTCCCAAAATAAGGTTTATAGTCAAGTTCGGGCCCGAATTTGGGGAATGTCTCCCATCGATGGGCTTTACCTATCATAAAGCATGAGGTAAAATTTATCATGAACTAGACCTACATAGATCACAAGGTGTGTAAATGGGAGGGTACCTATGCCTACTACTCCATAGTGGGAGGGTTCTTAAACTTTTAAGTAGGCATAATTTCCCTCCCACCCTTGATGAGGAGACATAATATCCTTCCCAATTTCTAGGAGGGGATTTCATGGATATAAGGTGCCCTTCACATACACTATGAACTTTCTCCAATTGCTTTACGATTTTGGGAAGCTCAGTGGTGTAGGAACCTAAAATGGTCATGTAGGGGTCCTAGTCCTTACATCCTTAGTCCTTATCTTGGCAGCCCTTTTTAGAAAACACTGCCCCTCGCTCATGGTTGCTAATCCAATGAGTTAACTCCTAAGAGCCTCGGCTTATTTTACAACCATTTTTCCTCTATTGAAGACTTAGTTAGAAATTTGGTTGAATCTACTCATCCATGAATTGAATTACAAATTCAATCATTAGATTTAAAATTTACAAGCTCGTAGTTCTTTGACAAAAATTTCAGCCAAAATTAAGCAAAGAATGATAAGATAGCAAAGTTAGATCAAGCTTGTACAAGATCACACAACTGCTGTCCAAAGTTGGATTTGAAGCTTTACCAGCTCAAAAAAGCTTTTGACATGAATTAATGTGGTTCTAATAAGGCACTCACAATGGTGAACTTAATTACTCCCAAAAAAAAAAATAGTCAAGCCCAAATTTGATTTTTCAAGAATGAAGCCTTCCAAGTTTTGGAATGAGAACAAGAAAATCCTCAAAAAGGAGTAACAAACTGAAGAAGTTCTCATTGCTCAGGTCTTAAATGAGTTTTCAAAGTTAACCTAGCTAGGCTAGGAAGCCTGATTGGGGATGGAACCCTTGGTCAGCCCCCCACCCCCGATGTTAAAGTGGTTGCATGGGGCTTTCTTGACAAACCCGTCACTAAATCCACTTGGATGTGCTTGGGCAACATACCATTGGAAAGATATTCCATGTGTGCACACTCAAGCAAAAAATAATAAATATTTAAATCTCTACCATCTACATCAAATGTTTTATGACCACCTTAACGCATGCTAATCACTCTTCATATCGCAATTTGTGTATAGAGGAGCACTTGATGAAACCATGCCAAACTTTATAAAAAGAAAGCACGCAAAGAAAGGGAAAGAAAAAAAAAACAACAAGCAAAGACCAAAGTTCAAGCAAACAAGCAGCCCAAATGAGGCAGGCCACAAAGAGAAAAGGGAACCACTAAGAGTCGAAACCTTCATTAGGCATGAAGCATATCAACTAAAAGAAAGGGTAGGTAAACTCAATAAAACTCCAAGCTTAGACTAACCTTCCCTTGCAGTAACAACTCATTTAAAGATGAAAGTGGCATTCCACTCTCTGTAATGCCATCGACACTTTCTATTTATAATAGGAATGCAACATCGATAAAGGAGGGCTTCTAGTGCCCTTTGCTATTCACACCATGTTAGCACATCGATGAAAAAAGTTGTCGACTTGCTAATGAAAATACCCAAAAACTTCCTTGGCAAATGAGAGAAATATATTTGCTAAGTAATGGTCGCAATAAAGTCCTTCCTTTACTTGAGTCACCAATGTTGTAATCACTCCACAAAAAAGAGCCACCCATGATATAACTTTGCTCAAGTGGGGTTGACAATGACAACATCTGTCAACCTGCAAATGTCATCAACTAACAATACAATATCGACCCACCTACAAAAAGATTGAAAAGAAAACAATGAAAAAACATGAGTTTAATCTCACAAAACATAAAATCCTGCATCTCTCACAATGGATGCAAAAGCATTCTGAATGGCATCATGGGATGCAATCCTCTCCCATCATGGACACAACGGAGGAGGTGAATACCCATGGGGTATAACGACTGAACACAAATGCAATGTGTCATACCAAAAGCCAGAAGATGGAGGAGGCCTAATCTAGTCCACAATGCAAAAAAATAAACATCAAAGGACAAACAAAAACATAAAATGACAGGGCAAGCAAATAGCCAAACTCTTGAGCACTTGTTTACAACAGTTCTATGCTTAGCCACCATTGAGTGCAAACCAAGATTGGTGGAATAGATGCCTTTTTGACCTTGTGAATGACCTCTTTTCATACCCAATTTGAGGACATGCTGAACATCAAAGCCATTCCCAAAAACCCAAAAAACTAAAATCCAAAACAAGGGGTTTTCTTTTTTTTCAATTCTTTTGATAAAACCTTGCATGTTCAGAAGTGTATTTTACATAAATATTTGGTGTTTAAAAACCCCTGAAGACTATATCAATTGCATGGCTAAAAGCCCAAACAGAGATTAAGCAGACGACATTGGCAGATCTTTGCTGAAGCTGGAAGAATCAGACAGACTTCATGCCAGATCTACCTATTGAAGCTGGAAGAATCACGCAGCATTCATGCCAGATCTATCTACTGAAGCTGGAAGAATCAGACAGCCCTGGTGCCAGATCTATCTACCGAAGCTAAAAGAAGCAGATGACATTATAGCATGATCAGGCTTGAACACAAAGTGATCAGACTTCAAATCAAGTCTCTGAAGCAGGTGGAGTTGTTGGCACATCAAATCATTAGCAGTGCGAGTCATGTGTCAGATTTGTGTGAAGGCTGAGAAGGTCAGGGACTTCATACCAGACCTCTGCAGAAGCTGGAAGAATTGGACGAAATTCATGCCAGAGCTTTTGGATAGATTTTGAAAGAGTTGGACATGACTTCATGCCAGATCTCTCTGCTGAAGTTTGAAGTGTTAGTTCAGGGACATTATAGCAGGATCAGACACTAGACAGTCTGTGATTGAAACCAAAAGCCATTAATACTGCTAACCCATCCTTCTGACTGCAAAACTTTCAACCTAGACCAACTGTGTTCTGTGAAAAATAAAAAGCCTGTCATCCTCAAAAGCCAGTTATGAAAGCAATGTGATACTTTTTTGCATAGTCAGGTTCTCAAGAACTAACCTTGTTCGTGCATTCTACATGTCTTCTTAGACAGGTCATTCTCCCTGACCAGCATCATGTTGCAGCACAACCAGAGACAGTGATCAACAAAAGGGAATTGGTGACCGTTACCAGCATACACAGTTTGCAACTTCCAATGTGCAGGGAGATTGTACCCAAAAGACCATTACCTTCATGCACCAGCTCCTGAAGCATGACAAGACTTTTAGCAGCTCAACGCCAGCTGGTTGTGTATCTAACTGGGGAAATGTCCCACACACCACTGTTCCAGCCCAAGATGCAACAAAGCACCTCAAGCAGCAAAAAGCTCAAACAATCATCACAAAATCTGAACATGATACAGGAACTCGTCAAACTTGAAACGAAGTTTGCTGAACTGCCTGAGTTAAAACTAGAACACTAAGCCTAAGAAGATTTTTGTATCAGAATACAGTGCCAGGAAATGTCCAGATACAGAAGCAAACTGCTCAGGTAATTCAATCGAGCAGATAGCTCCCATAAGCAAGCGCACAGTATTGTCTCTTCATACAGAATAAGTTGAAACCTGTTCAGCAACAAAAGGTCAGAAGTAAAATCCAGAGCAATTGCATCTACTTCCATCCTGTCATCAAGCAAAACAAAGTGAGAAAAGCATTGAAAGAATTGAAGTACAGGCAATAAAATGAAGAAATGCACCTAAGAAACCGCTGCTGATCTAAAATGAGAATTTCAAAAGTGCAAATATTAACATAGAGAGACAAAAAAATGTGTTTGGAGTACACATTATTAACATAGAGGGAGAGAAAGAGCCTAAAGACTTCGATTTTTATGTGAAAGATATACAGCAGCTACTGAACAAGAATATGACTCAAAACAAGTCATTTTTGAAGTCCAAGGCTCTGTTCCCTAACTTCAATACTGCATCAAATGGCTAGCAGACTGGCTAAATTCTTTTGTCTTCAATCAAATTTGTAAACCTCTGGAATCTTCACTGGATACTGAGAAATACAGTGTGCCCAGGGTGATTTCTGTGATGGCTGTATGGTCCGAAGGGCCTGCCAGACAGCACTATTGCACTTAAATCCACTACCAAAAGCAATTTGCCAGATTCTATTGCCTTTGCGCATTCTTCCTTTTGCTTCTGTATATGCCAACTCATACCAGATTGTGGACGATGAAGTATTTCCAAATCTATGAAGTGTCATTCGTGAAGGCTCTGAGTGTGCTGGAGAGAGCTGCAGGTTGCTCTCTAGCTCATCGATTACAGCTCGTCCTCCTGCATGGATGCAGAAATGCTCAAACGCAAGCTTAAAATCAGGGATGTATGGTTTCACCTTGAAGTTGAAAACCTTTCGAGCAACAAGGACTGTGAAGAAGAGGATCTGTTCAGAGAGAGGAAGTACAAGAGGGCCTAGAGTAGTAATGTTTGTCTTCAAAGCATCCCCTGCAATTGCCATAAGGTCCTTTGAAAGTGTCACTCCCATGTGCCCTGCCTCGTCTTGCTCCTGATAGACACATTCGTAACTCTTGTCATCAGCTCCCTTATGAGTCCTCACAACATGTTTGAGTTGGTACTTGGATCTTGACCTGTCTCTGCCTTTGTTGGAGAGAAGAATAGCTGCTCCACCAGTTCGAAAGAGGCAGTTTGGAATGAGCATGGACCTTCGATTTCCAAAGTACCAGTTCTGTGTGATGTTTTCCATGCTCACAACTATAGCATATGTACCACCATGGACTTGTAAAATGTCCTTGGCAAGATCGATCGAGATCACACCTGCACTGCATCCCATTCCTCCTAAATTGAAGGTGCGAATATTACCCCGCATTTTGTATTTGTTCACAATCATGGCTGACAGAGAAGGTGTTGGATTGAAAAGAGAACAATTCACAACCAGCACACCAATGTCCTTCGGCTTCACCTTTGTTTTCTCAAACAACTCATCCAAGCACCCGAACATGACCTCTTCTGCCTCCTCCCGTGCAAACTTCATGTTAGGGCATGGTGGAAGAGCATGCATGGCTGAAGGAAGATAGGTCTCATCTCCCAGCCCTGACCTCTCCAAGATCTTCTGCTGAAAATTGACACTCTTCTCATCAAAGAACCCCGACATCTTCGTGCGTTCCAAGAAATAATTCAATTTTACCTTCAGTGACTCCTGTGGCAAGTAACAAGCATAATCGACAAGGTAGATCGGCCTTGGCCTTGACATCACATACACTGTCAGGAAGAACACAAGAAGCAGTGAACAGATGACCAAGCTCACAAGGTCGAACTTCAGGTTCTCCCATAACTGCCACAAGTCATCAGGTCGGAACCGACCCACCTCCAACAGAACTCCAAGCAGAAGTGGAATGAAGAGGAATTTCAGCACATGGGTGATCAGATAATGGTAGCCAAGCTTCACATATTTCAGATTCACTGACTGCAAGAAATCAGGAAGCCGCCGCTGTGCACTGATGTGGATTGAAAACCTGCCCACACTCATTGTGCCTCCTCCTCTTTCCGCAGCAGATGAAGGATTGATACCTCCTCCTGGTCTTGCTCCTTCTCCGCCTCCGTCTCCCCCCTTTGCCATGGTGTGCTTTTTTGTTGAGTTTCAACACTAACTTCAGAGAAAAACCCTTTTCTCCCGAAGAAGAACACCATACAAGGAGACACACACCCAGAAAAAAAACACCCAAGACCTCAAAAGCTGCAGATCTAAAGGACAACAAGACTTCTCCACTCAGGAGGCATGTCCAACGAGGACTTGAAAGACTTCCTCGACGTTCAACAAGTCCAAAAAAAAGAATTACAAGAACCTGACACTGACCTAAAAACCCGTTTGAAACAATGGGTGGTACTGCAAAGACTCCGTGCAAGATGAAGACTACTAGGATACTAGCGCGGACGTTGAAATGACTGATGTTGTAATGCAATGCAATACAATGGGTAGTACTGAAAGAAACTAACTAACTAATTAGCAATAAAAAAATGTGGCAAGACTCGAAGACGACATAGTGTACCTTGCATGGAGCAGAAGAAGCTCCAAAATAGAAAAAAGCACAGCAGAAGTCTAAGAAAGTGGGGTAGGGAGAAAGAGACAGAGCGCACGCGCACACACACACACATACACACAACAGGATACACACAGTCTGCCAGCCAAAAAAACAGCAATGCTGAAGTACAGAAGAGTCCTTCAGCTGGCTGGCTGGCTGGCTGGTTGGTTGGCTGGCTAGCTAGCTCCCCTACAGAAGAAGAAACATATCCCACTTCTTCTTGCCTTGCTTTCTTGCTTCCTTGCTGCAATGTAGAATTGTGGCGGTGATGGGTGGGTAGGCTACACGTATAAAAAGCACACTGGAACTCACTAGCAAAGTATCATGAAGCTTGATTACGAAGAAAACTTTGAACAAAGAAGTCCACCCAACAACAAAAAAACTTTGAACAGCGAAACCCAACAAAAAAAACTTATTTGTACGCGGTCCCCACTACTACTGCTTCTTCTGACAACAGCACTTCTTCTGACAACAGCACTTCTTCTGACAGTAGTAAAAGCCAGAACTGTCACATACAATACATCTACACGCCAACCGTCCCCAACCCCTCACGCACCAGAAAGAATACAGAGCAACCTGGTTCTCTCTCTCTCACCACCGTACCACTTGCCGCACTCCGCCGCTCATTATTGAAAATGCCTTTGCAACGAAAACAGCAATGATTTTTATTTTTTCCTGATAACGCATTTCACCCCCACACACACACAAACACACCCCGATAATGATAATAATAATAATAATAAGATTTTTTTTAAATAAATCAATTGCCAATTTTCGCAGAAACACTAGGACGATGCAAAATGCTATACTGCATTCAACTGTATCCTCCTCCAAGATTACTACAAAAACAAGCAAGAAAGAAAGAAAGCTCAACAACAACAACAACAACGGTAATAGCGATAGAAACAACAGTAACAGCAAGAGCAGTAAGTAGTCGCACAGATGAGAAGAAGTAAGTTGCCTCTATTTTGAGAGATGGCAATTGATAGGAATTAGGTGTTTATATTAAACGGGGTTGTTATCCAAACAAGCTCCTCAAAGAAGGAATGAGAGATGGCGATTTTATGATCTTATGAATTTTAATTTTTTTGGGTTTCTCTCGCCGCTGCAGCGTAAGTAAGTACAGACGCGCGCCGATGCACAGGCAGCAGAGCTGAGCTGAGCTGCGCTAATGAGCACGGATGGACGGTAGGGAGCTGAAGTCGGGAGGCGCCGAAGCGTTTGAGAGAGAGAAAGTCGGAGAGGGAAACGAAACGAGCGGATGGATTGCAGTGTGCGCGGGAGGGAGGGAGGGAGCGTCCGTCCGCGGCCGTATTCGAACCCTCGTCGCTTGTCCGTTGTCACTCAAAAACAATCTCTAAAACGCCAACAAAGTGAAGAAGCAAAAACAAAAAGTATTTAGCTTGGTATTTAATATTTATTAATGTATTTAATTTATATTTGTTTGCCTGAGCCTTTTTGGGCACTTAGTGTAAGCAGGGGTTTTTTTTTTTTTTTTCAATTTTGTGATATCGAAAATTTGGCAAAAAAAATTTCCAATTTTTTTGCCAAATTAGTTGATTTGATTTTACTCTAGCAAAACGCATTTTAATTAATACCTTTCATCAATTTTATTGTACCAGTAATTTGTTTCCCTTCATAAATTTTTTTTCAAACAAAAAGGTTTGATTGTGAGAATTATATAACCCTAGTTGATTAGCAAGTTCCACAAAAATTATATTATTTTAGACACACTGAAATTTCCAAAGGAGTTTTGTTTCATGAAGGGCATTTGAAATATTTGAGAATATTTTATTTGTCAAAATGAAATCTTTAAAGTTAAATAATTATGTGGCACAGACCCTATGAACCTGCTATTTAACTGTGTGTAAGAGATATATATATATATAGACAATTCAAATTAAAATGATTAGATAATTATGAAATGTAATTAAATTTCTTTTGCCTAATCTCACTTTTTCCAAATTGATGTTGATCTAGATTATACATAATTTAAACACCAATTTGAAATTTAGCATTACTACAAAACAAGACTTTTTTTTAATAGAAATGTTCTTTGTAGTTGGATTAGTTTCTTCTTGCATCATGAAGAAAGGGGACTGGACAAGTCAGACTCGCATCGAAAGGCCCCTAATCACTAAAGGTGACACCTTAGTGATTAATTACATTTTGAGCATGTAAAACCTAATCAAACATTGCAATTCAAGACCATGGTTTCCCCCCCGCCCCCGACAATTTTGTAATACCAATTTTTTTTTGCAAAATTAGTGAGATTTACACTAGAAAGAGAAAGAAAAAAATGCCAATTTTTTTCATTTTTTGAAAAACCAAAAAATTTGTCACAAAAAAGAAAAAGAAGGGTCAAGACCATGGTTGTTACATTGAGAATATGTGTATGCCCAAATAATGGGGATTCAGTGATTATCCAACATCATGGATGAAGATATATAGTACGTAGTCTAATCTCTCCGAATGAAACATGAGATTATTTTCACATAGATTTTGTGCAAAAGGCTTTTTCAAGTGAAGATGTTTGTTTGTTGTGTTATACCAACAACAACCTTTGGTGACTTTGAAGCTTGGACCCCACATGTAATTTAAACAATAGCTAGTCTTTGGAGAAGTGGTTGTGCAATGTTGGGTTGGCATGAAAGAGTGCATCACATGTAGAACTTGCATATAATCAATCCATGATGATTTTGGCAATGTTTTCCCAACCTACAAGAAGGCTCATGTGCAATCCACCAACCTACTATGATTAGAAAACACTTTGAAGTTTGACCCCATGTAATTAGAGTGATCATAAGGAAGTGGCCTTTTGCATGTTGGGCCTACAAGGAAACAACAAACAACCCCAACATTCAGCTTAATGACCTTGTGGATGGGTGGGCATTCTATTTTGCAAAATGCCCTTACCCACAGTTCACATTACAACCTTTTTTTTAATTGGTGAAATCTTACCTAAACCGAAAATTAAAAATTGAAAGTTCAAAAACATTGTGATTTTAGAGGTTTTGAATCGTCACAAGTGAGGGGATAAAAATAGTAGAAATCGATAGAATTCTATCTTTTGTTTAAAGTATGTAACCAAAAATTTAAAATATTTTATATTTGATTTATAACCACATTTGGCTAAATCTTCCTAAGGATGATAATTGTCATTTTTCGTGAGTCTTCTTATCAAATGATTGCCACTTTGGCTACAAACAGAAATTCCCAAAAAGAAAACACACACACGCACGCTAGTACACATGGTGGGCAAGGTGAACATTGAAGAGTTTTTACAAGAGTTCTAAAAGGATGTCACTTAATGCATCTTCACCATTTAGAGGAAACACCCCTTCCATGGTAACTTGTTGGACTTGTTTGTGGTTTGCATGCGCGACCACCCCATTTGGTATAACTATTGCCGAAGCTAAGAATCATGTGTTTTGCCTCCACAATGGGTTAGGAGACCATGACAATATCCAACACTTATAATGCATTTTGTTGACATTTTGTTATACATCCATGTGCATCAAGGTTACGATCTTGGTGGTAACAAAAGTTTTTGAAATTGTCACAAGCAAGAAGGAGAAGAACTTTGTCGCTCCATTCATCCACATTCACAAGGCTTAGTCACAAGTAAATGGTTAGATATGCAACACATTTTGGAGAGGATTTGTGACCATTAGAACAAAAATCACCCAACATCTAGTGTGTACATACCAAGGAGATCTTAGAAAACAAATGGGGAATAATTAAACATGACATCTCCAAGTTCATAGGAAACTTTGGAGTTGTTGAATTTTTCCAAGAATCAAGTGCAAACCACAAGAAGATCATACACAAGTCCTAAAATTCTACAAAGCAAACATCCAAAGGGTCAAAGCTTTATTTTCGTACATTGTTGGTTGGTGTTGAAAAACGTCTTGTGTTAGACTAACATGTGCATGGATGTCATGAAAACCATGCCCTTGAGATAAAAGTTGAGCACTTCACTTATGTCAAATGTTGATGCAAATGAAATAAAATTAGTTGAAGTGTCATCAACTCCAAGCTCTATAACAAAATACGTTATTATTCCATAACATATTATTTGTATCTCAAATGCTTCTTAAAATATACAAGGAGTGACCTTCCCAAGGTTTTGACTTTAGTCCCTCTTAGTTTTATTGGAAATAATTATTCTAAAATACTCTACAAAAAAAACAATTTAAAATGGGTCATTGATTAAAATAAAACATTAAAAAGACACATCCACCCTTTTCCTTATTATGCATTTCTTTTTTCATTCATCTTGAACTTTGTTGTTCATGGTTTTTATCAACAATAATTCATTTCAAAACTTTAACAAACAATTCAATTCCCATTAGCCTAAATTGAATCCACAAAAAAACAAACAAGCCTCACAATTATATATATGTTCAATTCTCTTCCTACATAGCCTTATAACAATTATTTGACATCATGTGAAAGCTTTAATTGAACCAAAACGTTTTTGTCCATAATACATTTATCAACTATTTTAAGGAAATGAGGATTTGCACCATACAAATAATCATTGTGTTCCTTAATGCATTTTTCAATTTGTTTTTTGTAAAGTGTGTACTTACTATTAAAAAATAATTTTAATCATTCAAACACAACGTCAAAACCCTACATTTGCTTGAGACACAAATCAAGATACAAAAACATACACAAAAAAGTAGACTCACATACAACAAGGGTTGAAACTCCTTTTAACACCAAACTTGGTACTAAAAAAAGTTTCATGCTACATTTTTAATTTGTCATGGTGTTGAGCTTTCATTGTTGGTTATCCCAATGTATTGTGCATTCACTATTATCTAATCTTGTAGTCTTTTTCTAGATTTTTTTGGCCTCAACTTGGACTTCATCCTAAGTATTGAATTTCTTTCCAAATTTTTCCCATTTTACAAATAACCCTCTTTTAGGGATGAATTAAGGATAAAGGGAGAAGTTAAGGTTTTTAAAAATGTGATTTTATGGATTTATTTATTGTGCCAACAAAAACACTTTGATTAGTGTTGTCAATTTTGTAAGATTCAAAATTTAACCTACTGCACTATTTATATTGTCAAAACTAATTATCCCAAATTTCAATATGAAAAAGTACTTATGTTTGTAAAATAAGATTATCAAAATTATAATATTCTAAAACAAGGTTTCTTGATCCCAATTTTTTTTATCAATTATAAATTTCAAGAATATTTGTTGAAGATTCATGACAAATATGGTCACTATTTGCAATTTGTAAAACATTGTTCTATTCTTGCCATGGGAATTCCCATGTTGATGTGGATATTACATCATTTTATGTTTTTAATTCCCTTTTGGAAATAACAATGGATAGTTTCTTAACTAAACATGATTGATTGTTTTTTCACATTTTTGGGTCAATGTTTCATTTTGAAAGATGAACATCTCTAGCTTAACAGGGAAATAAATTTATCTAATATTCAAACTAAGAATTTAGAAACCCAAAAAAGATATTTACTCAACGTTGGTTTGTTGGCTCTTCCAAGTGAGAATTGATTACACAATTATGTTTGGGATACAATTTTCACCTGAATTGATAATAATGTTTTTAAAAGGAATTTTGTTATGTAGCATAAATGGCAATCATATAAATGACAATGACCCCTAGAAAGATTTAGACAAATCTAACTATAAACTAGAAGCAATACAAATTTGTAATCAACTTTTTACATTCATGCCTACACACTTAGAACCAATTATTAGAATATGGTGATATTTACTTTTTTTCCCCTTCACTTGTGGGATGAAAACCTTCCAAAATTCTTTTTTTTTTAAATTTTAATTTGGTAAGATTTTGCCAATAAAAAAAGGATAACTAAAATGCAATTTGTGTGTGATAATAATCAGAAACTTGGTTATACTCTCCATGTCATTTTTGTGGAATTAATGAAATGTAACACTTGCTTACATATTAGTGTAATGGTTCGCAAACTTACCATAACTACATTCAAATAATGCAAATTAATCCTTCAAAAGGTGCCAAGTGCCAACACTTGCAAGAATCCTGATTTCTAATGCCACAACTCACATCATCATAATTTACAATTTTTGTCAATCAAATTTTATGGTGTTTCAAATACCATGAGGAAATTTATTATTTATGGGTTCATTTTGGAACTTACAACACATGGTAAATATGTTATAATAAAATATGATGGATTTTAATGAACTTTTAAGGAGCTGAAAATGTTTTATCTATGAATGAAATTTTCTTTCAAAATGACTGAAAATGTTGTCATCTATGCTCTAACCAATTTGTAATCACAATTTTCAAGGATGTTAAATAAGCCAAGTAAAAAGAATGTGCCATTTGGTTGAAGCATGGTGTATGATTAAAGTTAGAAAAAGACCAACAATTCTATTATTAGAATCATTTGAACACATTCAATACATATTTCATTTCAATTGCCTCAATTGGTGTTAAAACATTTGCCATTTGGTTCATATGTCTTGTTCAACTTTTAAAATATTATGATTTTTGAAATTTTTGAAAATGGTATCAAATAATAATTTTATGAATTGTCTACATGGTTGTTGGACTGTTGATTTTGTAATGGTGAATTTTTACCATTTTGTGAAAAATATTTGGAAAGGAGTATTGTTACACAAATTCCTTGTTTTTTGGGAGAAAAAGGGGAAACAAAATCACCAATATTTTTCCCAAAAAACAATTTCCAAAAAATCCCATAATTGCTTAAAACAACATGAAAGGTTAAATTGTCTTTTGAATGACTACAACTTGAGCAACATCACAAAATGGGGAAAAAAAAAAGAAACATTACATTGAACTAGCCCATGTGTTCACTACACATGTAAGACTTACCAAATACATACAATACATGTTACAAGACATATAATTTTCATATCCATGCACAAAAATGCAAGGTTAAAGAAATTATTCCAAATTCTACCAACAACTATTGCAACCAATTTGAGTAGATTCAACATTTCAATATCAAACACATGTGACCATGACTTGTGATATTAAACACATGTAATATTGAATGAACTTCAAAAGGGACAATGGTAGACCTTTTTCACCCTGAGTCAAAATCTAATTTTCATTAAATTTTGATTAATTTATTGAATTTCCAACGACAAATTTTATTCTAAATTCAATATCTCCCACACCTTTTGTTTAAAAATTACAAAATCATCTTCATAAAACCCTGCTCATCAAGGGCTTTCCAACAATACCAAGAAAGTGACAAAAGCCATTTTAGTGCAAGAGATCTCAGGATGACAATCGACAAACTACCATACTTAATGCATTAGATATTTAGTTTTGATCAAAAGTGTGATTTCAAAACAATTGAATCCAAATTTAGCAAAGTCTTCGTTGTATTTGATTCAAGTTTAGAACATATTCTCAATTTGATAATTTATTAGAAAAACAATTCTCGAATTTCATCTTTAAATAAATATTCCCCAAATTATGTTTTCAAAAAAGAAATGTGAAAACTAATATATTAGCATGTATTTCAAAAGTATGAATTTGATTTTCTCATAAAATTAGAGATACGTTTATATATATTTTAATTCAAAGGTGACTTAGACATATTGTGAAAAATAAGAAAAGTGTTGAAGTATGGATTTGTCCAAAAGAAAATGCACCAAAAGGAAACAAATTTGCTAATTAGGAATTATTCTGATATTTTTCATGATCTACATTATACAATAGACTAGTGTAATATGATATATATGAGGAATGGAATTATTCATTTCATAGCCTGGCATTGTTATGATGGTTTTCAACACCACAATGTCTGTCTTATCTTGCAGTGCAAAATGTCTGAATGGTTTTACCTATAAAAGATTTTTTAATGATGAAACTGAGGTGAGGATAAGGTATTCCCAACCTCTTGGAACATAAAAGATTTTTGCCTTTATACTTGGATATAGCTCAAATCAAGCACACCACCCCCTTATGTACTTTTCCTTTACCCTTTTCTTTTTCTTTTCTGCCTTTCCTTTGCCCTATAGATTCCAAGAATAACGGTTCAAGCACATGAGTGGTCTTCATTACCTACCTCAAAAATGCACTCAAAATCTAACCATCATAAAACTTTGTAGTGCAAAGCAATTCAGCAAGTTACACAACTTGACATCAAGTTTCATTGGTAGCATATCCTGTAAAGGATAGATTCTGTAGGTAGATAGGTAGGTACATAGATACGATGGACATTACTAAGTGAGCTACTAAACCTAAGTAGAAACATATAGACGGTTAGTTAAGCTAGAGCTAGTTGATAGTTAACAAGTAGGTAATAAAAACAGAAACTGAGCTAACTACCATGATTAACTAGAGAACTGAACCCAATGAAAAAGTGTTTCCTATCCACTCACCATCCATCCTTCATGGGGTGGGATTACATGTAACCCACCCAGCAACAACCATGCACCAGCCATTCAAAATCCATTATCACACACTAGTTGTGGATGAATGAACAACAACTGAGTTACCAAGTTTCCACATCCACAACTGAGTTACCAAGGTTCAACCTTGGTGACCTATCCTACAAACCCTCCTACTTCCACTTCCCAATCAGGGTTCATTTTACTGCTGAACTTTTGCCAAAAAGCCAAGTTCTAAATTCAAAAAAGAGGTGATTTTGAAGGTTTTCAGTCACCAGAAGTGAGGGGGAGAAAAGTCGCCAAATTCATATACTTGATTTTCATTGTGTAATTAAACATAGAAGGATGATTAAAGATTTGTACCTTATCAGAATTTATAGCCAGATTTGGCTAAATCTTCCTAAGGAGGATGATCGGCACTTTGGCTACAAACAAAAATTCCTAAAAAAATAACACTGCCCACAATGCACCCAAGTGGGTAGGTAGGTAATGTAAGTGATTTATATGTATGTAGGTAACTAGGTATGGCACTTGATGGCTAGTAGGTAGGTGGATACCAGTGTTGGTAGGTTTTGGGATTTGCGCATAATCAAAGTGTAGGTTACAAGGTCTTCAAGTTTTGGGATTTAGGCATACCTATTCAAGTCCAGGTTATAGAGACTAAAAGGTTTCAAGTTTTGTTGGAACCATCATTGGAACCTAACCAAAAAAAACTGAACTCTTCGCAAAATTGAATTAAAATCTGAACTGGGGTGCTGCCCCCATTTTAAACAAATTTAGATTCTCTAGATAAATAAGTATAACTTTATTATTTAAAAAAGTATTAGATGGGCCCTACATTTGAAGCAAGTTATTGTATTTGATTGGTTGTGTATAATTAATATTAGAGAATCTGTAACTCAAACTATATGCATCGATCGAACAAAACTAATACTATAAATAAATAAAATTCTTTAGTCGACTGTAAACATGGAGATGAAACTTTGTGAATGTGGTCTTAAACCAAACCAGATCTAAATTCCTTGAAAAATTAAGAACTGGACAACATTGACAGATATACATGTGGATGCTTGGTATATAGCTAACGCATCGTGGTTAGCTACGGGACACTGGAATACAACGAAAAACTTGTTTCATGCACATGTTGCATGCTGCACAAGTTTTTAGTGACCATCTTGTATGATGCGCTGGGTGGGTGTGCTGGTCCACTCTGGCCCATGGTATGCTGGTGACTGTCGGTTCAATCTGGCCTGTTAGATGGCGAGGACCAACATGTTAACCTGGCCTGTTAGATGGTGAGGAGCAACATACTCGAGGAGTTGCCGACTCTCTCCAGAACAGGAATCATGCATCTTCATCAACTTCATAATGAAGCGTGCATGGCAGATGGGGGGTTCAATAGTCCATTCATGAAAAGTTCCAAATGATAGGTATAAAACAATCAAACCCAACATGCTAAATTATCAGAGAAGAAAGCAAAGAACATCCAAAGCTTCAAAATTACAGAACCCAACTCTTTGATGGGCACTGGAAGCTCAGCTCCAGTAGAATCAATGAGTAGAAATATTTGAGTTCAAATTGTGTCATGTTTATCTGTCTGCCATCTTCTTGTCATGTTTGTGGATTGCAAAGTCCAACAACACTAGTAAATAACCAACCTGTTTCTCTCCCTACCCCACTCCTGACACTTTCTGCACTAGTTGAATTTTGATTGCCTCCTCCCTGCATTTCATCACATGTGGTGTTATTATTAGATATTATTTTCTGTAACAAATTTCATAAATGCTTTAAATTGAATTATAATATTCTATTCTGATTATTTTTTAAAAATAGAGCAGTGAGTGAATCAAATTAAAGTTGAATTACCACCCTCAGTGCACACTCCACTCCAGAGACACAACATTAATTTTGCAACTTAATGTTTCTGCTAATCTATTTAATGACTGCACATTTCCTGAATTTTTTAAATACTAGTTTGTTGAGCTATTAAATGGTTGGAAATATTTTTTTAAATAACCAACATTTCAATAAAAATCCATCCAGTATAATTAATAATTTACCCAACATCCAAGGCTCAAACACCATATAACTTTCCAAAACCAAGTATTAGAGTATTCCAAACAGAAAAAGAAGACCCCCTTGCACAACATAGGTACCTACCTACTTCTTCTCTAGCAATATCAAGAGGGGTACCCATGGTTGCTTCTTCTATTAATTAGTTAGGGTGTGCACCCAAAGGTTTTATTTTGGAAGGAGCCACTTTGATTGGCCCATCACCAAATTTTTAAAAACATTCCACATACCCTAGAAGCATAGAGGTGCTTCCCTTTGGCCCTATTTTTATTATTATAGTTCTATATACATGAAAGTTCAACTTTGGCCAAAGCATATGGGAAAAAAAAAAGTTTAATGCTATTGGGAACATCTTGGGGAACATATTGAATTTTTTTTAAAAAACAATTAATTATTCCCTCCATCAACCCAAAAAGAAAAGAAACTGGGCTCTCCTGAGTGGATGCTGAAACCTTCTCATTGGCTGCATGAAAATTATGATCCTAAAATTGTTTGTCACCATTTTCAACCAAAACGAATACCCTTACATAACAAGGTGAGTAATGAGTACCTCTTAAAATCAACTACATAATACCATCATGAATGAACTTGGCAAATTACAAACTTCAAAGAGTATTCCATAATCGACACCCATTCCATTCTAAGCAAGAGATTTTGGATGTTGTTATTCACATTGCAAAGTTGTTGAAGTGAACTGCTCAGTGGTTAAAAATGATGTAAAACCCTGTTGCCTTAGGTAAAGCAGCACCTACACTCATGGTCCCATGGTAAAGACTTAAAACCCTAATTTTTTATGTTGGTTTTTAGACATTATTATAATATATGTATGTATATATATATATCAATCAATTCACAAGACTAAATCAGGATCTCCAATTCCAAATTTAACATTGCCTGGGTTCAATACGGCCACTCTGAAGGCTCAGGAAGATGAGGGTACCAGTATAGGTGTCAAAGTTTTATTGCAACTAAATTAATCAATGCAAATCGAAAAAGACAAAAAAGAAGAGAAAGGACATGGTCCTGAGTTAGATGGTATTGAGTTTCAAATCTTTAAACCCTAAAAGTCAAACTAGAAAACATCTTTTTAACTACCTCGTACCAAGTTCCAACAGCATGTAAGATAATCAAATAGTCAGAATAGGTGTGAAAGGTTTGAAGAGGTAAAAAAGTCTAAAGGTATCCAATTCCACTCAAACTAGAAACCATCACCTAACTACCAATAGTTGGATACCAACTGATTTTGTTTTCTTTTTACTTTTTCATATTAGCAAATTTAGTCCAATTCACACTAAAAAGACATTTTTCTTCATTTTTTTTGGTTGAAAAATGATGAAATTTCACCCCAAAAAACACATGGTTGAGATTTTTGAATCTACAATGGCCTTTGTCCCTCTTGGCACCATTAGAAAGCTCTTCATGACTAGGAGTGCCTTGAGGTGGTTTTGTAATGTTTAGACTTATAATGCAAAGGTTCTTGAATATTGAATCATTTTGTCTAAAAATTCAATGAAATCACATTGAATTTTTTAAGGAAATTGGGGTGTGCTTTTGATATTGTTGGAAAGTGCTCAATGAATAGGATTTTCTAGAGGTGATATTATAGGTGTTAGACTTAAGGTGCAAAAGATATTGAAATATTGCCAAAAAAATTGTATAAAAAAATGCCTTAAATGAAATATCCTTCTTTCTTTCCCTACTTCAAGGGCTCATGACACCACAAACAAAACTACCCACTTTGACATGAGTTATTTTTTCAGCAAATATTTTTGAAAAATGGCTTTAAAAATGTTTTCCTTTTCAAGTCACCAAATTTCACAAAAATAAAAAAATAGTATTGGGTTTAGGCAAAAGAGACAAACACAAAAAGGCACCACAAGCATTTCTTTAAAAAAAAAAAAGAGCAAACTCAAAATTGGCCTTTAACTCAAGATGAAAGGAATTTAGTCTTATATTATGTGTTTTTTGTTACGTTGCGCTTTAGGTAACTTAAGCAAATGTTTTTTTGTGAGGAAGGTTTGGAGTGAAACCAATTTGTGAGAAATATGAAGCATCAAACAAGGTGAAGAGCTTGGCAAAGAGGAGGGTTTAAAGGAAATAAGGTTTTAGTTGGTCTTTAGGTAGCATAATTGTGGTTTTTAACAACTTGAGCTTTAAGCTTTGATATTCAATGAAGTTTGGTGGGTTTTGTGATTTCAATAGTGAACTTTGAGCTTCAATATTTAATGAGCTTCATGGGTGTTGTTGTTCCAACAGTGAGCTTTGAATATTAATATTTAATGAAGCTTTCTGGTTTTGAGTTTCAACAATGAACTTTGAACCTCAAAAATTGTGGATACAAAACATAGTTTCAATGGAGGTGGAACATTGACAAAGGCTTCAACAAGTTTCAATAGTGGAGTCATTTATCCAAGTTTCAACAACAATGGAGCTTCAACAACAAGGAGTATTGACAATAGCTACAACTTTGACAATGAAAAGTTTCAACAACGACCCCAATTATAACAAAGGTGGAGCTTCGTGTAAGCTTTTTATACTTAATCAATTATCTTTCCATTCATTCCTAACCAAATGGTCCTCATTTCCAAATCATGAGAAGGCGATTTTTTTCCCACAATTTAAATTATGACCTAACTTTATGGGAAACATTCCTCTTGTTGTACTAGTCTTTTTTTATATTATGATGTAAGCTTTGTGAATTAATCGCATCTACAATTGCATTAGTTTTAATGCAATCATTGAAGCTTGATTTCCATTCTAGGGTTCCAAATTCTTCCAATTTTGGTTTTCAAAACTTCAAGTAGCTCTTCATCACATCAATTGTTGATGATGTTTGCCATCTTCTAAAACCTTTCATTAATGATGTTGTGGTTGCATACATTATTTCATGTTTACCCATGATTTGGTATCCTTGCTAAATAAATAAAGGTGGTGTAAGGTAGTGGGGAAAACAATTGCATGGAATGCTTTGGAATTTATCAAAGTCAATAACCATGCTTAACCATAAAATTGTAGCCATGCATGGACTCAAGAGACATTATCTTCATGAATGATTTCAATTTGAAATAGATTATTTACAAAAAATTTGGGAATGTAAGATACATTTGAATCATTTGAAAATGTCGAATTAAATGCACAAATGAAAAAAATTCTTTTCTTCATTAGGGTTGTTAACTATTTAACTTATGTTGTGCATACTTTGTAAATTTGTTAAATTGGAATCTATAAAGCTTTCTACATTTATGATTTGTCCAAACTTGCTTTCTTATTGAAGTCATGGTCATCTATTGTGGTTGTTTACTTGAACCCAATGAACCTAGGGAATTGGTTGCTTAATATATAAATTTGGACAATCATCATATGTTATTTTGTTGATCAATGTGGGGTTTAAAGTTTTATTTGATCAAGTTTTAGGAGATCTAATTGGTTGTTCATTTCAACTCAATGAGGTTATCATGTTACTTGCCTATTCATTTGAACATTATGAACCTAAAGAGTTAATTGTTATTCATCAATTCAACTTGGACAACCATTTCATGTTTTTGCATTGATGTTCTTTTGTTAATCAATGGTGGATTTAGGGTTTCGTTTGATCAAGGTCCAAGAAATCTAGCTAGTTATTCACCATTTCATCTAATTGTTGACTTGAACCTAGTGAATCCATGGAGCTAGTTATTCAACATATAAGTTTGAACAATCATTAGATGTTCTTGCATCAATGCGAGTTTTAAGGTTTTATTTTATCAAGGTCCAAGAGATCCACTATTTATTCATTTGAATCTAGTGAACCCAAAAAGCTAGTTGTTCAACATATCAACTTAGACAATCATTAGATGTGAGTACATTTATATTATTTTGTTGATCAATGTCATGGGGTTTAAGTTTTTGTTTGATCAAGGCCCAAGAAATCTAACTAGTTGTTCACATCAACCCAATTAGGTCATCATCTCACCTACCTGTTCATTTGAACATAGTGAACCAATGAATTAGCTATCATACTTGGACAACCATCTCATGTTCTTGCATTAATGTTTTTTTTGTTGACCAATGGCAAGTTTAAGCACCCAATGTTGGAACAACCACAATTCAATTGAAAAAAAGAATATGCAAAACCTAAAATCTTGAAGAATATACATTTACACTATAAAAAATATTGTGACAAGTTTTAATCCAAGGTTTATCATCTTTCATCTTGCTTGGACAATGAATTCTAAACTTTTACATTTTTGGTTTGATTATGTTTTTTATATATCATGCGTGCATTTTTGGTTAAAAATTTAAGTTCAGTAACATAATGCAATACATGGTCATCCATGTTGGGCAATTGCTTAAATACAAAAACAAAGACATATGGACAAAGAAACAAATAAAGATTAACAAAAAGACAAATAAAATGAAACAAAAATAAACAAAGAGACAAACAAAAAGAGAAAAAAAAGACAAATAAAGAGAAAAAAAAAAGAGAGAAAGACATACCAAGAAAAAAAAAAAAGATAGATAGAGGCAAATAAAAATAAAATATAAAAAGATTAAAAACAAACAAACAAACAAAACAAGAATAAATCAGTAACCTAAAAATTGTTAGTCTAGTTAAGGGTTATTAATGAAAATGAGTTCACAACAAAAGTTGAAAAGATTTTAGACCTATAGAATTGTAAATCCATGTCCCACCCATGGTTAGCAAGGTTAGGCAACTACTTGCCTATGACTTCAAATGTGAAATCCATTTGGTGTCTATGAAAAATGTTTACCAAAATAACTATAGCTTTAAACAAAGTTATGTACTTAGGTTTTGTGGAATCGAACCTTTTCATTAATTGTCTCCATTTCCTTTTCAATCCACCAATCCCCCACTGAACTCACATTTTATACCTAGCATGTATTTTGTTGCAAGCTCTAATAACATTTTAATCAGCATTAAGACCTACTTCACACTTCCTAATTCTCTTCATGATGAACATCTCCTCACTTAGGTAGCCAAAATCTCCCAACAAATGCTCAAAATATTCATCATCATGCAAAAAAAATTGATTCAAATTCTTGTGTAATTCAAACTAGCACAAAATGGTAACATCATGGTAAAAACTTAAATACCCAAAGATCTAGGTAAATGAACAAACACCAATGATCAACAACCATGGTGTTGTTCATTGAATATATATTCTAATGCCCATTAAACCAAACTTTATTGACCCCATCATTCCAAAGTTTGCATATCTTGATGAACATGCCATCAATGAACATAATATAACCTTGAAATTCCAATAAATTCATGCCCAACATAACTTCCTTCTATGTTGTGGGCCATTGAACCTCATTTCCAATTGCATGATTAATGCAATATGCAATGTAGATGACATCATCACAAACTACATTCTTTGACCAATTCCATACAAATGCATCATACATGGAATGATTATGATGTTTCATGTACAAAATGAATTGCAAAAAGAGTTGCTTAGGGATCAATTTAAAAAGATGCCCAATCCAAAAGTGGTGATCACTTGTAAATCCCAAATTTTAACTCTAAAAGCTTAATCCAAAGGCATCCAAACCCAAAATCCAAAGTTTTAAACTAAAACCTTAATCCAACCCTTAAAACTAAAACTTAATCCAAAGCTTCAAAACTAAAACCTTGATCCAAACCTTAAATTTAAAACTTGAATGTGATGTTCACTTGTAGATCATGCATGGTGCACAATGGTATGCCCCATTAATAACGACAATTCGTCAAACTCCGCCAAAATGAAGTTGGTCAAAATCTTGAACAACCCTAATGTTGTTTGCATAGTAGCAAGCACATCGCCCACACCTAAATCCAATGAATGACATGTGCCCTCTTTTAACTCATTGGCATTGAACATGTTAGATGAGTTAGCAACAATTGCATATGCAAAAGCACATTGTTTCTGTTTATCCATGTTTACAAACATTTCATGTATCATCTCATCATCACTTGAAGATGAGGAGTTAAAACTAATTGATTTCGAAATATTAAAACTATCTCTAATAAAACTAGAACCATGGCTTGAAGATGAAACCATGATTTCCAAAAACCCTTCCACTTGAGTGAGAAATGAAAAAGAGAAAAAATGAATGAGAGGTGTTCCCACTAAAATAGTTCCCACCCATAAAACAAAACTTATGTGTTTAAAGCAAAGGTTATGAATCACCTTTTGGCACAAGGTTAAAGACTATGATTTTGAATTGCACTTATGTTTTTGGGGACTTATTGTGAGTGGGGATAGGGATTAGGGGTTTTGATTATGATGTTAAACTAAAATTTTGATAATCCTTATATATACACTTAAATAAGCCCTATGTAAGACATTAGGTAGCCCTTCACCTAAATGTCCCCTAACTTAAGTAAGTCCTTATGTAATCCTTAAATAATCTCCTATGTAACCCCATAAATGACCCCCAAATATTTCCTACTTTATGAAATCCCTAGGCATCCCCAACCAAGGTAAGTCATTAGGTAATCTCTAAGTATCCCTCAAATAACCCCCTATGTAATCCCAAAAAATAGCCCCCCAAAATATCCCTTAACTTAAAAAGCTTCTAGATAGTCTCCTAAATAAACCCTATGGAACCCTTCCATAAGTCACCCTTAGGTATCTCCTAACATAAAAAAATGTGTAGTTAGCCCTTATAACTTCTTCAGTAACTCCTAAATAACTCCTTGAGTAACCCATACTCAAACCCATGGCTAGGCAGGTAAGTAGCCCATAGATAACTAGGTAGGCCTACCTTGTTTCACCCCCCTATAGTAGCCCGTGGTCTGTGGTCACAAAGGTAGACTGTTGTGTGGTTAGAAAAGTGACCACAGCAGTCACTTTTGAAGACTGTAGCTTGTGTTTTCAGGGCTGGTCTGGACTTTTATGCACTTTACGGATAGCTCAAAAAGGGAGGATGAGAGGGAAAGTCAGGATCAAACGCAGGCCGAAACACAGGAGAACCTTATGGATAACTCTATTATTATTTGTATTAAGTTCCAAGAGGGCAGCAAACAATATAACAGGATGCCCCTTTTTTTCACTTTCATTTCTTTTTCTAACCAGATTTGTTTTAATGGTCTTATGGATGATCATCAAATATATATATATATATAATATTTTAAAGAATTTTTTTCTTTTAATTTTAATTCAATTTTCTGAAGTTGGAGTAGGCAGTAAGCATCCCAAGAGAAATTTAGCATTTATTGACAACAGCAAAATGACAACAGATTTTTTTGGGGGGTAATAGCAAAGTGATCACAATTCTGCAAAAAAGCCAAATCTTATCTCATTTTTTCAGATGATTTCAAAGAAAATAAGGCATCTGTGAGAAAATGTTCCAAATTTTGTATTTTTTGCGACCTAAAAAATTATTTAAAAATTTACTAAAATTTTCAAAATATTTAATTATTTCAAAATATTAGAATAAATTAGAAAGTAGATTTTGGGGTCTTAAGCTTCTCAAGAAATCAATGTACTACTAGGCTGTGTACCTACACGACAGCTGTCAATTGGAGAGCTTCTTGCAATTACAGGAACTTGGTGAAATCCCCAATGAGTGCAGTGAAATGAATTTCCAATTATTTTGGCAGCAGTGCTACTTTCAAAGCTTGCAGCACTCAGTGAAGATAGCATGAAAGTAAAGGCTCTCTGTGAAAATCCAACTTTCTTTTCTCTCAGACTGAAGCTCAGGTTGACCTCAGCACACACCCAACACCATCATACACCATGCACAAGGATGGATGGATGGAGTGTCCCATGACCCATCAGTGCACCATCCATTGAACACCCATTATGGCTTAGTTTTGTCGTTTCAAGTTACCAAGGTTGCAACTTGGTAATTTATCCCTTTTAAACTTCCTACTTCCCCCCTTCCCTACCTAAGTAAACTACCTAAATAAATGGGTAAAAGTAGTGTAGGTAAATAGGTAGGGAATTTTAAGTAGTTGTTATTATGTAGGTAGGTTTGTAGGTAAAGCACTCGGTAGCTACTAGCTAGGTAGGTAGATGCATGTTGCATAGTTCATTAGCAAACACCCCCCCCCCATGATTAGCTATGGGACAGGAATGCAATGAAAAATTGTTTCCCGTCCATACCTCATCCATGGTATGCAGTGCACTTGTGGGTGCCTGGTTCACTTTGGGCCATATGGATACATCCTTCACTTTTAGAGAAAGCAAATGTGTGAATGAAATATGGACGTTTGAATGGTTTGTCAGAAATTTTAGCAAATGATTGTTTAAAATTCTTAAAACAAGTACTAAACCCTTACAATGACACTCAGTTTCCTAACCAAAAACAACATAAATTAGGGTTTAGGCTTGAGACTGCTTTAGTGATGCCCAAAAGGAAAGTATTTTTTCAAAGATATATATATACATACCCAATTTTATGATCAACCTGTAATTTTGCCTGGAATTCAAAACATTTTGATCCAAGGCATGTAGTGGTTTGATAGTTTAAATTGGTCCTTTGATTGGAAAGATTGAGGTTTCAATCTGATGAAGATCACTTTACAAATTATCACATGTTTATCTTTCACTATTAAGCAACTTCAATAGAATGCATTATATGAGTTCTAGCCTAGTTCTGAAAAGTTGAACAAAAAAGTGGGACAATGGATGAAAATTGGAAAAGTTGGCCTCATGGGAGGGTGAATGGGATAGTAGTGAATGAGCCTAAAAGCATGTTGAGCCAAAAATGGAGCATGGCTTCAAAAAACCTTGGCCCGATTTCACTAAGAAAATCAAATAGTTCCAAGGATGATGATTCATCTTCGGAATTGGTTTAAGTAGGATGATTATATGACCTCATGATGCGTCATCTTACCAAATTTTAGACTGGAATTTGTTTAGCTCATTCCCAAGTAGTGAGGTGTGGAAAGGTGTATTTTGGATCTATGTCTCTTTAAGTCTTTTTTTTTCTTCCAACACTATATTCATGAGCAGATATTTTAAAGCAATTTGCAAGAATTGTTCGTTCTATGTTCATAATAGGTCTGTACACATGTGATGGGATTATTTCTAACACTATCTCTATTTATTTAATGAATGTACTTACATTTTCACTGAAATGTCAAGTATGAAAATATTTTAATGTTGTTATAAATATAAGCCAATTATTTATACATGTAGTGAATGTTACCCAAAAAAAAAGAGGGGTTGGCCTTGCAAGATTGAGTTGTCTACTCATTGCAAAAGCATTTGTTTGATAACAATCTAAGTAATGGCATTCATGATAATACATTTTGTGTGAAGTTCAAATTTTTTCGCACACTTACAATATTATCATGCCTACCATATTGTCCATATCGAAAGATTTTTACAAATGTGGGATGAGGTGCAACCATGTTTATTTACTTTGTTTAACATTAAAACAAATTTCATATTTGGTTTACCAATACAATATCCTAAAGTTAAATCTCAAAGCTTATTAAGATCATTCTTTTTTGACAAGCCTTATACACCAATACATGATCATTGGATTTTACATTATGTATGATTGGGATGCATAACAATTTACAAACTTGATGTGAAAAACATAATCATTGGCAACGATGACAAACATGTTTGGCAATGTTTTTGATAACTTTATATAATTTTTTATTACATTATGTTGAACATTGTTAATTGATTTTGAATTTTCTTTTGTTGGTATATAAAATTAAGATTCTTGCATTTCATAATCAACGCATTTATTATTCACAATCTTTTGTAATATCATATTCACAAAAAGAATTTCATCAAGATTATCTTGGTTTTTGTTTCATATGTTTTTAAAATATTGCTCAAAGAGTTTTCCATTATGTTATCAACAATTGTTTCATTTTTTATAATTCTTAAACTTATGAGAAGTTCAAGATTTTGTTTTATTTGTGTTCAATATTTAAACCTAAATGCAAATATTGGTGAACAATACCAATGCAATATCTTGTGGTATCCATTCAAGATGTCTTTTTAGTACTTTTAGTAATGAATTGTCTAATTCAAAATTCCAAATAAATATATTTCATTTGACACAAGTTATTTTTTCTTCATTATATATATAATTCATGTAAAAACTTTCAAGTCTTTCATTGTGCATACTGTAATTATAAATGTTTCAAACATTTGTAGTTTCATTTTCATTTCCTATTTTCACCATTATTTTTGCTATTATTTTTGTTACAAATGTGAGTTGGGCATTGTAGATTTATTTTGATATCCAATACATAATAGTAAAATCATGCCACAATCCACCATCTGTTGTAGACATTAACATCTTTTGTATATATAGTGTGTTCATCATTTGCTTATTCATGGTGTAAATCGTGTAAAACATCAAATTTTAATTCACATTTACAACTTTCTAATGCCTTTGGTGTGTCAAGATGCTAAACATTTTAATAAATGAAACATAATAATTAATCTCTTTTGGTTTTATTGAATATCTTAACAAACAAATTATTGCATCAAAAAGACAATCACAAACATTTTTATTGGAAGTCGTTCATTCATTAAAAACCAATTATATTTCATTCAATGTCTATATCCATGGTTTATATTCATATATATATTTGAGTATGATTTTAACTTTTTAATTAGTTTTATGATTATTGTGATTTTTTTTAAAAATCACAACTTATTTTGCAAACTTTGCTCCAACATTTTGTTGCCTTTTGTAATAATTTACACCTGAATATTACTTAGATTTTGATTTTTAATAATTTTATGTTTTATTATCTTTTTTACTATTTGATCCCAAAGTTGATTATTCTAGTTAATTTATACTCTAATATGGATTTAGATTTATTTTTCTGTAAATTAGCATTCTAAAACTTGCATTTTAAATATTTTAAGGTTTTTCTAAATTCCTGCTTTTCTAATTATATACAATTACTTGAACCAACTTCAAACTTGTATGCAAACAAAAAATCAATGTATATGTTTATAATTCACAAGTTTTTTTTAAAAAATTACTAGAAGTATGTGGTTGAGAAAAAAACTATTGAATAATCCAAGGTTATATAGTGTCAATTCAAAGATTTTATAACTATATATAATTCATACTTTCTTGATAAATTATTATAGTTAAACATCTATGAATGGCAAAGAATGTATTGTTTTATATTAAATCATTTTACATGAAAAATAGTTGTAATGGTTTTTATCAATATATGTTTTTAAGTTTTTAAAAAACATTATGGGATGTACTTTAATAGTTAAAGTAATATTTTCATCTTTATTTTATAATCACGAATGTAACATTTGAGTAAGGTTCCCAATTGAGCAAACCCCCACCCTCCTTTTAAAAAAATTCAAGTTCAATGATTTTTCTTGCTTTTTTTTTTTGCTTATAGATTTCTTTGGTTTAGGGTTTATGACATGTATAGGATGTAAAATTGGCACTTTTTGTTCTATTAAAAATTTCTTGGTTTAGTTTACAAAAAACTACTACTCAATTCAATCAACTAGATACATGTTGAAATACAAACAAAGTAAACACAAGAAGCTAACCACATCTCACTTTCCAAGTCGAGGAACATGTGTCATGGTACAACTATTCAATTAAAACTAAACATTTTTTAGAACCCACCTTTTTAGTTGACACTAAAAATGATAATAGAGTGTTCACATACAAAATGCATGCACAAAATAATTAAGGATTAGTAATGTGGCTACATAAATTAAAAGTCAAGTATTAAAATGTTAAACATTATCAAAAGTCTTTCTACTTTCCATAAATGGTGCAAAATTTACTTTTGATTCTTGCCCCAAGTCCTTACCTAATTGTTAATTATGGGACCAAATACAATAGCTACATTGCAAGTCATCACCAAAGAAAAATTAAGGGTTTCATAAACCACTATAGCAAGAAATACACAATCATGTGGTCATTTTGTGATAACTTGACGAGATGCAAATTGGGAGGCCAAAATGCAAACCCATCTTGTGATTGTGCACATTGAGATATTTCTTGGGATTTGCATTAACATATGACATTGTCAACAATTAATTACCACATAAACTACAAGCTTTGAAAAAACTCACAACTTTGCAAGCAAAAAAGAATTTTACCTATAACCAACATGTGACTTCAAAAATAGAAGTGTGTATAGTTGCAAAGTTAACATATCTAATGGATATTATTGGACCATATTCTTAGGGTCATTTAACATGAGAGGCATGTTTGCTCCATAAGCCTCCATTCATCAAATGAATCCCATAAATCCTCAAGGCTAAAGAATGGAATCACTTTTAGATCAAAACAATGATTTTGCATAGGATCTTACAAACATGACTATGGACCAAGAACACAACACCAAGCTTCAAATCATTTCCATTTCAAAGCACAATAAATGCATAATCTAGATTGAATTTCTAGATTGTTTTAGACTAAAAAGCATTTGTCAATCTAGAAAATACAAGTGCCAAATTGGAAGCTAAACAAGGTTTGTAGAAAACTATTACTCATCTTTTTGATAGAAGAAAGGGAAAAATAGGTTTTGCCTATGGAAGACTTGTTCTTGCAAACAACAGCGTCCTCACAATCTCTCAAACACAACAACTAATACCCATCAAATAGACATAGATGGTAGGTGAAATGATATCCAAAACCATGGAAACAATTTATCTTCCGGGGGTCTAAAGTTTCATTTTGGGAATCATAATCTCTAGAAAACAATCAAGAGTGGAGTGCAAGAATCTTTTTAAAACAAAGTTGATGATGACATAACACCTCATCCTCTTAGAACATCGACTCTTCCTACTCTATTCTCTATTCCACCTAGTGCAACAACCCTTTGACCAGCAATGTTCCTCTTCCCAAATATGACAATGGCTATGCATTGTTGTTTTAAGATGATGCAATGATGTTTGAAGAACTATTGGTTGGTGTGAAGGGAGGTTAGGTTTTACTTTTACTTAAGTGTTTATTTAGCTAATAGGACACCTTGATAATTAACTTTTGAAGGTATCCGTAATAAGATTTACTTATTATCTTCACTATTTATGAATGTGATGCCAAACTAATTAGCTAGTTTCTAGGAGGTGGTAGGTAGGTAGTTAACTAACTAGTTTTAGTTAGTTTTAATAATGAGTTGGTTAACTAGTTTTCATTAAAGTAAGAACTAATCTAGAAGCATATTTGGAGAGAAAGGAACTAACTAACTTTTTGGAAGACAAAGGAGGTTTTGAAGGATTTAAGGAAGGGGATGTGACCCTTTTTTTTCCTATTTTGACCCAATTTCAATCTTCTATGTTTTTTCCTTTTTTTTTTCTTTTCCCATCTTTTTTAAAAAAAAATCTTCTTCTTTTATGGACTTTATTTTTTAGTGTGTCTTTCTTTTGTTCTTTCTACTATCCTATTGGATTATCATAAGGAAGGCAACCCCTTTTGTATTTTTTTCCTTTTGGGCCATGGAGACATAATGTAAAACAATGGGTTTTCCAAAAGTTGTTTAGAACTTATCATCTCTTGGTGTGTATAGTTTTGTGGGAAAGAATAGTCATAGAGGGTGGAAGGTAGGAAGGAAGATTACTATTGTCATAGTAACCTAGGAAGGTCGTAATTTTACTGTAAGATAATTTTACTACCACTATAATTACTTAGTTCTTTCTTTTGGGTTGGGCCTTTATAATTATTATCTAAATCCTTGGGGTGATGGTAGTTGTGGGAAAATTGGAATATAATTTTTTTGTAGAACCAAATTATTATCCTTAAAAATCTAAAATTATTTTGTAGATGTAAAATTATTTTATTTTATTTTTTGAGTAGTTGTAGTACATGACTTTATTATTTCTCCCAACATTATCATGAGGTTGGAAGATAATTGTTGGGCCCCTTATTCGGGTCTATTTATAGTTGGGGAAATGTTGTTTGCAAATGATGCTTATATTCATGTTGTTGCTTTTCTTGCAACAAATCATCATTAGTGAATCTTTTGATGTTCAACCAAACCAAATCCATATCAAGCACTTAGAACACACTCAAAATACATTTATAAAGCACTCAAATTCTTTGTTCATGCATCAACCTTAGCAACAAGTGAACACCAACCTTTATTGGAAGGAAAGCAACATTAACTCAAGAACTAACAAACATTGCCATCAACAAGCCAAAAAAAATCAAATCAAAACAAACTTCAAAGCAAAGCAATATAGATTTACAAGCAAAGTGAAGCCAACCTAAAAAACATGATTTCATGAAATTTCAAAGTGTGATAGCTATGGTTTTTAAAAGTTTAACACATGTATGAAATATTTGTCAATTTTTTTGAAAAACTTATAAATAGTTTAATTCATGTCAAATTGGCCCAAGGACTATGTATACTTGCCCATCTTAAACTTCATGCATGCTCATTTTAAAACCTCAAAATTTCCCAAACACCATCAAATCATACATCCTCATCTCAAATGTGTGAGCTAACAATGTACATGACATGACATACATACATACATACATACATACATCTATATAGATATAGAATATTTTGAATAGCAATCACTACAAACTATATACGTTCATCCCAGAACCGCAAACATTCCCACTCAACATTAAAAAGAAAAAAGAAGGCCCAAGTAACCTATAATTGCACTCTCGAAAAACATTAGCAAAATTATCAACATCTTACACCTTGATCATACATCCTCACCTCAAATCCATTAGCTGCAATAAAACACAACTTGCTAAGTGTACATGCCCCTAGTGTATGATCTAGAAACCCTAATGGGTGTCATTTGAAACTTTAACTTGTGTGAACAACTTGTCAAAGATTGAAAGTTGCAAAATACTCCAATTATTAAGGAGACATCTTGGAACATCCATTGGTTGCTGAGTGCAAAGTTCTCTTTAGTGGGTTTTTGGCTAAAATTTAGGGTTAGGAATAAAAAAGAATTATATTTATAAAAAATTAAAATCATTTTCTTGAAAACCATGACATGAGAAACTCCTTGCTAAAAGAACCACAATGGGAACAATGGAAAAAAATTTCAATCTAATAAAGTTACAAATTTGGCAATCTTCAAGAAAACTATTTACGGCAAATTGGCACCATTCATTCGGGCACCTCACATTCCTCATGGGCTCCAATCTGAATAGTCTAGTACAGGGGCAGCAGCTTCAACACATGTCTGTCAAATAAATAAATAAATAAATTTCAAAATGAAATATTTAAAAAAAGAATCTATATTTTACCTTCACAAATTTTTTGTTTTCTGATTATTATTTTTTAATATTTGAAAAATTCTACAAATAATATAATTAGTGTTGAAGCTGCCAAAGGCACTACAGTAGACTGAGATGTGTTATTTCTATGGCAAAATTTTCACCAATATTTCAATCAGTGCCACCATCTTTTGAAAAGCATGATCAAGTCTAATTGTTATCTTCCTCTAAGTTTGAACATGGAGCCTTTAATATACAAAGGAACCTGTCTGAGAAACTTAAAATCTGAGAAGATTCATAATGTAGATTGTTGTTCCATTGCCATATGACAAGCAGATTCACAATCTGAACATTTACAAACAAGCTTGAACTACATACTTAACAATACTTTCACTTCCAAACTTTTGCAGTGGAAAAACACAGAGATGAAGAGAAACTTCAAATGTTCCAGTAGGCCTCTAACACAGATCTCATCATGCTACAGATACCATAAGAATCCTGACGACTTTTGGGTGCAATACCTCTATCATTAACTTTTCATAAACCCTAAACCCTAAACCCTAGAATTCATTATGTAGCTGCTGCACATATGCTCTCTCTCTCTCTCTCTGAATCTTCATATTTTGGTTTCACCACAGCCAAAGGTAACAGTTTGAATGGGTTTTTCTCAGGATTTGCCAAGGCATTCCTGAAGAAGTGTTGAGCAGGCACCCTTCTGTTTATTTGACTTGTGCAAAAAAAAAAAAACAGATTGATGAAACTTGTCACACTAAAGAATATCTGTAGAACTGGCCCACCCTGGAAATCAAGGAAACAAATGTACACAGAAGTTTGACTATTGAAATTGCTACTCAACAAGTTTTTGCACCAGGGTAGAGGAATACTTTGCTGCGCTTGAACTCATCAATCTCCAGCTTTCTATTTCACCAGACCTAAATTACAAGGTTTCATGTATAAAAGAGCAGCCAAAGTCTGAACAGTTTACAATTATAAAGTGGCTACTCAAAGGATGCCTCTGAACACAGAAAGTTTCCATCTTGGACTAGGCCAGTGCTTGAAGGGTTAAAAAAGCACCCAGAGAGCAAAGCAACATCCAGCCCACATGTTCAGAAAACACAAGGTCTCAGTGCTCCACCCAGGCAATTGCTTGCAATGGATTTCAGAGCAACAAAGGCAGTTCGTCGAACTGGCCCTGCATCATTGTCATTAAGCCCCAAGCTAGTCTCATCACAAGGCATGCCATTACCACCAGATATTCTGCAAATTTGAATTTGATTCCATGATTCCAGCTGGGAATCTTGCATTTGGACAGATCCAGAATCTTGGGTGTCACTCACACCGAGCTTGGCTGCTCCAGATGCAGAGGATAAACTCCTCCTCTCTGGGATGGTTTGATCCAGAACTTTGGGACAATTCAAATCTTGTTGCAACTCCCTTGGAGTGAAGCCATCTGCATGCAGCGTATAGCGGTCTACAACCATGAGTGAGGATGGCAAAGTCTTGGGTCCTCCAGCCAGATCATAGAGAGATGAGCAAGGCATGATGGGTGTCGCTGATAGCTCAAACAATGGATTCTTACGACTGCCAGTCAGTCTTCTTGCAAAGTTCCCAACCCCACCATGATCCTCATAGACATGCTGCTGCCCCCCCACACTCAAAGCCTTGGGACTCGCACATGGAGATAGTGGTCTCTGAGAAGCTCCATTGATTCCAATCCAGAACCTTGATGATGTCTGGGAGGTGCACTGACCTGCACTTGACCGTGAAGCACTAGTGTGTTCCCTCATGTCATCATCAAGGTCCACTATTGTGACCACATGTGTTGACCGGAATGATGCATTTGCTGATGATGTGCATTCCTCAAACGGCATCTCAGATTCTACTTCACTGCCATCAGGTGTCAAGGGATTTGAAAGGGCTTTAACTGATGTAAAGAAGCCTGAAGAAGGAGGAGGAAGTTCATCGAGTGCAGTAACTTCTGTGGCCAGGACTTGTGCACTGCAGGATTCAACAACTACTACAGCTGCTTCCTTTTCAAAGTTTGTTAGTTTTGAATGCATTGCTTTGTCCTCGTCCTGAGAAGGGCCCCTGTATAACCTTCGAGCAGAAATCCCAGGTGGCCTGGATCGTTGTGCACTGATGTTTCTTTGCATCACCCGACTGAGACCATTGAATGTTGTCAATGACATTCGCCGACTGATTTCCTTGAGGTCCTCGACAACATCAAACATGTGTGGAGGGTTTTGGTGAGATGCACGCACACATTTTACAGCCAAGTTTATGAGCTGCTTTAATGGCTTGAAATTAGCAGGCAGGCTCAACTTCTTGTCACACACTTCAATGTAACTCCCGTCTTTGATGAGGGGCACAGCCCAATCAAGAATGCTGGGTGGTTCACAAGCTAAGTCAATTGCATGCCGTCCACTGACAATTTCAAGAAGCAGAATCCCAAAACTGAACACATCAGTTTTAGTGCTCAAGTCTGAAGGAGTTTCGTACTCAGGGTCAAGGTAACCCATTGTACCTGCCGGGGGTGTTGACATCTTAAGCACATCTTCAATGTGACCACGGAGAGCTAGCCCAAAGTCACCAAGCTTTGCATTCCATTTCTCGTCAATCATCACATTTGAGGATTTGATGTCACGGTGGATGATTGGAGGCGATGCTGAATGGAGACGCAATATCCCTTTTGCTGTTTGCAATGCTAACTGCACCCGCATAAACCAGTTGAGAGGCGTGACTTTGTTATGAAGACTATCATGGAGTGATCCATTTGCCATAAACTCCACTACAAGAAGCTTCTCATTCGTGTCACAACTATACCCCAACAGATTCACCACATGCTCACCCCACAATTTTGACAAAATCTCAAGCTCATTATCAAAAGACGTTTCATCTTGCAGGAGCTGCCGAGCATATGTCGGTCTCTTCACTGCCACAACCTTGCCATTCTCAAGAATACCTTTGTACACCCATCCATGGCTGCCCTTCCCGAGCAATCTCTCCAAAGCAAAGGCCCTCGTTGCCTTCTCCAGTTCCTTCAAACACAAAAGCAGCAAAACCAACCCATCACAGACATCCCCCATCAATTCTAACAAGCAAGGCAAATAAACCCCCCCCCCAAAAAAAACCCCCATCCACCAACAATAAAAAACCTGCACCCTCCTTCTCTACATTAGAGAGAGATCTTTAATGTAGTCCAATTGCAGCACCACGCTTAATCTCACAGAATGCTCAATTCATTCCAAAGAAAAAAAGTTTTTTCTGCAGAACTAGGCCCCATCATCTTTTAGGGTTTCTCAAATCCAAAGATTGAAGCATAGTCCAATTGCAGCACAAAGCTTGATCTCACAGAATGTTCAATTCATTGAAAAGAAAAAAAAAGCGTGTGCACAACTAGACCATCTTGTTTTAGGGTTTCTTAAATCCAAAGACTCATGCATCGGATAGTAACATGGAAACTGCAAAGGACTATGGACTCTCCCCAAAACACCATGAAAGAAGTGGAAAAAAGCTTGATCTCACAGAGTGCTCAATTCATCCCAAAGAAAAAAAAAGTGTGCAGAACTAGACCCCATCATCTTTTAGGGTTTCTCAAATCCAAAGATTGAAGCATCTGATGGTGGTAACATGGAAACTGCAAAGGACGGGCTATGGGACTCTCTTCAAAACACCATGAAAGAAATGGGAACGAGAGACAGACAGACAGACAGAAAGAGAACGAGAGACAAACTTTCTTCACAAGTTTTGTAAAGGATTTTGGAAGGAGAAAAGGGATGCTTACCACAAACTTGAAGACTTGGGGGTTTGCAGGTCTGTGTCTCTTGTGCTTGAGGTGTGCATTTTCATGTGTCCCTATTGCAGCTTCTGTCCGACATGACAAATACCCCATTGTCAAGCGGACCGACAATGGGGTTAGGTTCCCCCTCCCACTCCACAAAAAACTACCAACCCACCTTCTTCAAGGAGGACATCATCTAAAGAAGTTTTTTTGGAGCTTCCCACATGTGCCTGCCTGCCTGCCTGAGGTTTGAATCACCCCAAGATTGCACTGCAATGATGAACTCACTGTGACACAATTGCAACTGCAACACACAATCTGATGTCTTCTGAGGAAATAGACTATGAGCTGGTGATCACCATGAGCTGAATGCAGTTGTCACTTGTAGAGCTTAGGAAGCCAGATGGGTCTCTCACTGAAATTGCTTGGACTCTCCTCCTCCTCCACTAAATCACCAGCAGACTGGATCTTCTTCTTTGCAGCTTTCAAACCAAAAACACGAGCGACAGAGAAAATGGTGAGGGAATAAAAGACGATCAGACCCGAAGCTCCCCAAAAAAGAATATTCCCCTGTTCCCCACCCGGCCATGAACCGAATCCGCGACCAAGAATGCATGCGACACAAACTGATCACAATATCACCCCTCACAAAATTTGGAAAAAGGAGAAAAATGACACCAACTCACTCACCCACCCACAAAACTCTAGCGAGCGCAAAACGCAATGGCGGGTACGTACAGAGCTCGAGCTCAACGAGCACTCAAGATTGAATCTTGCTAATGAAAAACCATTGGAAAAAGAAAAAAGGAAAATCAAAACCATCAACAAAGAAGAATCAGAAGAAGAAACAAATTGTTGGTTACAACAACAACGACGACAACGGAGAAACAATCAGGAACCACCAGCAAGCAAACAAGTGTTTTGCTTGTCGCAGCACCACAATGCACATAGCGACGAAGGAGAACAAGAACGAAGAACGACGAAAGACAGACGACGGCGACGAGGAACAACAACACAACGAACGAACGGAGGGCCCTAACATCCATCCAACAGATGGCCGCCGACCACTGGTCGCTGCTTCGGTTCCCCCGTTCCCACTTTGGGATCCCTACCTATTTTGCAACTCGCCTACCTAGTACCTACACCTGTTGTGTAGCTAGGTACCTAGTAACCTGGGTACTAGGTACCGTGCTTCCTAGCTGTTCCTATAACTGCGCAACGGTCCGTTCATTGGCGCGCTAATGTTTGATGACAAATGGGGGATTTTTTTTTTAATTATTTCTTTTTTTGGCGGTGGGAAGTGGGAGGTGGGGGAGGTGGGGGAGGGGGGTTAGGGCATTTAGTAACTTATTTACTATTGTTATTATTAAATTTCTAAATAATTAAATAATTATTTTTTTGGTGTACATCATCATGGGTCTCTCCTTTCCTCTTTATTGGATGCTAATTTTGTGATTTTAAAAATGGGGTTTTAATTAGACTTTTTATGAGACTTTTTGGTTTTGGTTTTCCTTTTATTTTGGGAGACATAAGGGGGGCGGCGCCTTTCAAAGCCTGTCCTGGTCTGGAGTGCAACTTAAGTCGGTGGTTTTTTTTTTTTTTGGGGGAGAGGGGGGCGAATGAGTGAGTAAGTGGGTGGGTGGTTGGGTGCGTGGGTGGTGGGCTTCATATTAGGGAATCAAAGGGACAAACAAAAAGCAACAAAAAAACATGGGTTACAATACTAAAATATGGTTTTGAAAACCATAATAGCATCTCCAAAGAAAAAAACCCCAAAAAAAAGAAAAGGGTTGCACCGAATACAGCTCTTTGAGCATAGTTGTAGCATCTCTAAAGAAGAAACCACATGCCCGGAAGGAAGGAACCAAATGGGGAATGTGCCCTTGGTTGGTGTTGGTGGTGGTGCTGATTATCCTCCTCCTCCTCCTACACAAGGAAGTTTCGGTTTGGAGGTTAGGAGCTCCACAATGATATGGAGGGTGGACTATCCCAGTTCCCAATGGAAAAAAAAAAAAAAAGTTTTGATTAGCTTGATCCAAAGTAGGGTCAGGTGAACTCTCTGGGTGGTGATGAGTCCCATTTGAATCTATCAACAATCCCCAAATTGATCTAATGCACTTTCCTTATGTTCATTTGGTTTTACATTGGGCGGTGCATTGCATGGCAAGCACAAGAGTGCGATTTAAAAATCTAGGAGTTACCTATTGAGGCACCATGTCAAAGAGCTCTTCAGCTAAGTATATTGCCTCATTACACTTTGGTTGTTTGTAGTTTTACTCAGCTAATATATATTTTGATGATATATACTTTACATTTACCCGGCTAATATGTTGAAATTCATATGCCCATCCCTCACTGGTTGTTCATTGTTTATTCTCTCTATCAGGCAAAGTGAGGCTATCCAACTGTGTTTTTTTGGTTTTTTCTTTCTTTCAATTTTGTGATGTAGCCAAGGTTGTGATCATCCATAAGATGATTTAGCCAAATTTGGCTATTAGAAAAATATGAAAGGAAAGAAAATTAAACACCCCTTCATATTTTTGGATATTACTTGAAAATGTATGGAAATCTGGCTATTTAAAGGGATTTTTTGGATTTTTTTTGGATTTCTGGCATTTTAAAAATATTTTCCATATGCTCAAAAACATATTTTGCATAAATAAACCGCAGAGCTTGCATAAGAAGATAATTTAATGAAACTGATGCACAACCCTAAATAATCACTAGGCCTAGATTTGAACCTTTTAAAAGTGAAGCAAAAGGCAAGGGCCACCAACTAAACCCAAGCTTTCTCCCCCTGAATCTTCCTCTCACATGAAGAATCCAAAAGCTCCAATAAAAATCGATGATGGGAACCATCACACGAAAGACAAAAGAGAAGACCAAAAAAAGGCCAAAAGACATGCAGCCTGCAGCAACCAAAGAAGGGAGAGAGCCAGTCCCTCTTGTGGTAGGAAGCTATCTCACCCACGACCCCTCCAATGTCGTCTCTCACATGTAGGTGAAAATCCCAAGGGTTCTTGCACTTTGGATGATGAAGTTTCACACTAAAATACTGGAATAAAAATATTCAGCCAAAAATCCTCTCATTAGACATTGATTAGTTGAAAAACAGGCCCAAATAAATAATTTATATTGTAAAAAACACATACACCCAATGCACATACCCCGAATCTCCATCCCTCTTTGCATGGAACTTATTAGAGCATATACCCATACCGGAGTCAAAGAGTTGGCTCTACTCTACTCTTGATCAATCATTAATTAAATAAAACTTTCACTAATCATTTCTCATAGGGCATCATGACCCACAAAGTACCTATATGACTTACAAAGGTCATATGAACATTTGAACATTCATCAATTACAAGATGCAAAAACTCAATCACCGGGATCAGAGTACTACTACTCTACTTGAAGATCAGATGTGCTGAAGAAGAACTTCTGCAAACATACAAGTTAGCAGGTACTTACCAGCTTCCAGGGGATCTGCATTTCCTATTCCTTGTTTGTTTTGTTTTTGTTGTTTTTTTTGTTTGTTATTGCTTTGTTGAATGAAGTTCCATATCCGAATTTCAGAATTCCAGATTTGTTGGCCTTGCCTACAAAGGCAAGGATATTGTGTTTAGATTCGTTATAGAGTATATAGTAGCTTAAGGGATTTTGACCCCTAGGTAATAGGTCTATTTTCATATGAGGATTTTTGAAAGATGATATTTTGGCTTGTGTTGAAACTTGAGATTAGTTATTATACAGTTATAATATCTTGAAAGATTTTGGTTTCTTTTAGAGGATTTTTAGAAGGTTATTATTTTTGCATTGTGAAATATTTGAGTTTCCTTGAATCTTCTTTTGCCTTGTAAATGGCAAGGCCACAGTGTGAAACACCACTTGTTTATTTGTGTGGCCACCATCGTGCCAAAATTCACAAGAAAAGCAAATACCTCCTGTGTGAGATATCGAGAATGTGGTGGTCGCTCCCCCCCCCACCCCACCCCACCCCAACCCCCCCTTGGCCCCAAAAAACATGTTTCGCATATAGTGTGCCCCTACCCCACCATTTCACACGCAATCACCCAGTCTTCCATGAAGATCAAACTTATCTGTAAAGTACCCCAAACTGCAGGTACTGGGCCCCGGTTTTTTTTTCCCTCAGCCCACCCCCCCCAAACTGGGGACGAAAATCAAAAGTCAGGATGAAAACAGTACACATGAAAAAGAGCAGACCAAACTGGGCGCCTCATCTTCTAAATTGGTCCTCCTCACATGAGTTTCAACTCCAGATTTGGAATCGCCTGAACTGTTCCTTCACTGCTGGCTCATATTTTTCATCAAATCAAGTCTAGTTTTAAAAATGGAATCTTGCCAACTGGGCACACTCACTTTGTGCAGTTACACTATATTGGGGATGAACCAGGGATTACAGGTTCAAACTAGGGGCCAAAGACAGGATGACTTTAAAGGTAACTCTATTACAGATATCAGTAAAGCCTGGTGGTTGAGCCTGGCTTTGTCGTCTGATGCTAAGTTTTGAGCTATCCTTGAGTTGTCCTTAAAGTCACTCATACTTGGGACCAATGCTCAAAACTCAGCATGAGATGGGTTTTCAAACCTTTCTAGTTCCCGTTTTGAGTTAGAGTTTGTATTGCAGTCAAAAGGGCGGATTTTCTTTTGGTTACGGGTCAATGGCATGGGGTCCTCTTACATGTATGCAAAACCGGGGCTTCCAAACCTCAGTTTAGGATACTTTACCCATAACTCTATTGTATAACTTTTTTTTCTATGTAGCCACCACACGGGAGGCATGTCAGTCATCACCTGTGTTCGATCTTTCTATTGTTTCTTTTAGCCTGGCCAGTTTCTTATGATGAAACATGATGGAGAAACAAAGAAAAAAGTTCAATATATGTTTGCGGAATCAAAGGACAGCGCTACACAAACTTCAAACAGGGCCTTGAATCTCCCACCATTCTTGGTTTGTTTGTGTGGGGTTGATTGATGCTTCAGCTTCTTCTCTCAATTCCCAAGAGGTTCTCAGGTTCGAAACAGTGTGTGGGCAGTTTTTAATAACCACCAGTTCCGGGTCTTTGAAGAACATCGGACTCAAAAGAACCATCAGTTCTGGGTATTTGAAAAACATTGGACTCAAAAGAACCGCCAGTTCCGGGTATTTGAAACCCAGCAGAATCAAATGAGTTCTGGGTATTTGAAACCCATTGGAATCAAATGAACCGGCCATTTTGGGTATTTGAAACACATCAGAATCAAAGAACCACCAGTTCCGGGTATCTAAACATCTTTGGAATTGAAGAATTGCCAGTTCCAGGCAATCGAAAAAAAACAATCGGATTAAGAAAACCATTGGTCCCAATTATTTCAAAAACATCAAAGAACCGCCGTGTTTCATGAAAGAATTGATCATTTTCTGGGCCGTTATTTGACTTTTTCAAAAGTTGAGAACCAGGGTTATATATCAAGAACTAGGTAATGTGGTTTTTGATAACCATGGTTATATATCAGAACTGGATAGAGTTTGTTTTGAGATCACAATGGGTTTATTTTATTTTTTTTTTTCCCTGCCGAGATTTCGCCATTTTTTGACAAAGAAATTGGATTTTTTCGACAGTGTAAATTCGAGTAATTTTGCTAAAGTTTGGTTAAATTTGATTCTTTTAAAAGGTGAAAAAAAACACTGATCACATTTACCAAACCTAAGAACCACCCTGATACCTGACAAGGGGTTTGGTTCAATTTCTGATAACTGCCCGACACTGGGTTCAAACTTCAAACTGCAAAGTGTTTGCCTCCCTTTTCCTTATGACAGAAAGTACAAAGTGTTTGAAAATGTTGAAACTTTGCTTCTAACATTTTGTAAAGAAAATTAAAAGGGGTTTAGGGTTTTAGGAGGCCAAGACAGACGCAAAGGACAAATAGGAGGCCATGGGATCATGGATTTATAAAGATTTCAAGATTCTTTTGTTGTTGCCATTTGAGGCGAGACAAAACCAATCCTTTTCTTTCTCAAAAGAATTTCTCTTTTTTCCATCCAAAGTATTGGAGTGTTGTGTTACACTTTTAAGTCGACAAAGATTGTAAAATGTTGAGCCTTATTACATAATATGGTCCATTTGGAAGGTTGCAGTGTAGGTAAGGCCAAAGGGTGGGGCATTTCCAAAATAAAAGGCTTACTATGAGGCAATAGTTTGGCCCCCCCCTATCAGGAATGTCCCTCACCTATAAACCTTACCCATCATAAAGCATGAAATGAATATTATCATAAGCCTAAACATAAACAGATCACAAGGTGTTAGGAGTGAGATGCAAAAGGCGAATTGAACCCCCATTGAATTTTATTTTCCAACAAAATTTGGGAAGTAAATTTCTAATGTGAATTTGACTCATTTTGGTCTTTCTTTTTCTCAAAATTTTCCGAATTCTTTATATCACAAAAATGGAAAGAAATGAAAAAAAGAAAAAAGGAAGCATGCTCTAACACTAGGAACTATCTCTAGTGCTTCACAAGTTTATATACCTGCAGCCTGCTTGTCATGAAATGGGCTCTTTAGGAAAGTGAGTCTTAAGCAAGGATGAATCTTGGACCTCGGAGGGTTATTTTTGCAATAATGTCCTTTTTCACAAAGGTAGATTAAACTTGATTAAAATTTCACAAGTACATCCATCACTCGGAAGGTGAGACTTTAACCCCTAAACCTTAGACGGCCCCAATATGGGATGCTTTCCAGTGTAAATTTTCACTATCCTAATGTTTAGGGGTTAATGTCTTGGGTTATGAATCATGATCATTCACATGCATAAGACATGGGTGAAACTTTCATTGTGTCCCATAGCTAACCATGCATCATTAGCTATGTATCAACCATCCATAATAGGGCCATCAATTGCTTTACCTACATATACCTACCTAGATATCATCATTCCTACGCAGCTTTGGCATAAATTCAACTATTTTCCATTTTTTCCATTTTTTGAAAAAAAAAATAGCACTTAATGTCAAAATTTTCAAATTTTCATGTCACTAGGTTAGTAGGAGCGTTTACAAGATAGGTTACCAAGGTAGAACCATGGTAACTTAGGTGTAGTTCAATTGTGAGTGAATGATAACATGTCAACTATGCAATATTAGCTATGTATGAACCATCCATAATAGGGCCGTACATTGCCTTACCTACATACCAACCTAGATACCTAGTAACCACATACATTCCCTACCTACTTACCTCAATGCTTATTAGACCTTCTTACATCAATAATGAACTAGGTAGTGTGAGGTGAAAGTAGGAGGGTTTACAAGATAGGTTACCAAGGTGGAACCATGGTAACTTAGTGTGATTCAACTGTGAGTGAATGATAACAGGTTTCCAATGGATATTGTCCATGCACTGGTCCCCTGAGGCCAGATTGGTCAACTAAATGGACACTTCTCAAGAAGTGCAGATTGTCTTTGTTCCCTTTGTGTTCTCCTGGAGTTCAATTGAGTCCTGTAGTTTCTAACGGCACGGAATGGGCAGGAAACAAAGGATTCCACCATGTAAACCCTTGGTCAGAGGTTTTCCATTCATTGAATCTTTTTCATCACTGTTGTTTTTTTGTTACTCCTAGCTACCAACTTTTGATGATTGAGCCGAAGAGGCAATTCATGTTCATAATCATTTGCAATATGTACGTATTTGAATCATTTCCACATAATTGCAACGCATTTTGATGGCTGAACATGTGTGTATATATGTGTGTGTGTATATACATAGTAGAACCTGGTGGCCATGGAAAAAGTTCCAGATTCATCCAAGGTTATATAGTGCCAATTCAAAAACTATATAATATGTGTTACATGGATTTTAGGCTTGCTCCTAATTAAACTATTGATGAATTGCCAATTGTGAAAAGTTAGAAATAAGTTTGATCAGGCTATGGGCATTGAATGAACTTCATCTAATTCTAAAAGAGAATTGCATACTCAAATTATGTAAGAATTTCTCTCTTATTTCTTTTACTTGTTTTTTGTTTGTTTTGTGTAGCTTTGTCAACATGATTTTGTTTGTTTTATTTCACACCAAGGTCCATCTATGCATTAATAGGGTCTAGGGTTTAAGGCAAAAGTTGTGACCTCTTGAACCTTCACATTGTGTACATTGTGTTGTTCAAGTTCAAATTTTGCCTTGCATTGTTGGTTCAACATTTCTTTCTTTTGAAATTCATGGTAATGCATGACGACACCCCTTAAACCCCCTTTAGGTTTCAAGTATAATTTTTAATGCTTTTAGGCCTATCAGCCTTGAAGTTTTTACAACTTTTGTGTATCTTGTTAATCTCTAGTAAGGAGAAGGAACCCTTGGTTCTTGATGTTTGTTGTGGTGCACATGATCCCAGGGCTTCCACTTTTGTGTCTCCTAGCAATTGTAACAAATATGTTGTTGACTTAACAAAATGAAATGGTTTAAGGATTGTTGGTGTGATTAAGAAGAGGAAACAAAAGAATGAATGGGAATTAAACATGACTTTCCAAGATTCATGGGCTAGAAAATTCCCTTGGGTTGAGCTTGTTAAATCCTTAGATGGAATTTTTTTTCATGATGTGTTGTAAATTTTATACCATAATTGAATATAGGGAGAAATTATTTATTTCAAAACTAGATGGGTTAAGGAAACATAATGAGAGGAATATGTGTTAGGTTGCTTAACCTAACATGGTGGTTGGGAAATTTTTTATTGATCATGATAGTCAACATATGCACAACGAAAATATTTATTACATTATTGGCCATGATAACATTTGGCTTTAGGTTGTTAACCACAATAAAATAGAAAGAAAAAAAAACTTATAATTTGTCAATGTTTTCCATCTTCTTACATTAGGGGAACCCATGAATTACTTTGAAAGTATGCATGATTTGTTTTAGTTTCTAAAGGTGGAAAACACACCATACAAACATTGAATATAAGACAATGGTTGGTGCATGGCAAAATGCATGAGTAATGTGGTCTTTATATTCACAAAGGTGGTTATTCATAAAGTTAATTTCATCTTTGTAAGTTGTGATGAGGTTACCAATATAGATAACCAATTTTGGATTTTAGTGCATGTCTATGTTGTTGAAGATTTCAAGAGGATTCCAATTTTGGTGAATCTCTAATGTGTGACAAAAGGTGCTAGCACAAACAACCTCACTACTATTACTAGGAACTTTGTTGCAAAATTTAAACAACTGTTAAACTATGATATGACCATGAAGGTAGTATGTTTCAATGCAAATGGTGCATCCACCTTTCAAAGCATAAAAATTGGGGTTTCCATTTAGCTAAAACAAAGTACCTTTTTTTTTCATTTCAATCTTTTATGTAACTCACAAGATTAACTTAGTAGTTTCACTTTATCTATCCTTACATTGTGATGAAGTTTGAGGTGTTGTTTCAAAGTGTCTATACATGTTTTAGTCCAATTTTAATCACAACCCTAAACATAATTTTAAGAGATGAAAATTGGCCAAGTTTATGGAGACCAAGGGTCTCAAAATATTGCAGAATATTAATATTAGATTAATTAATATGATTTTTACAAGCAAATCGGTTCTTGAAAAGTTCAAGATTTTTCTACTCAAGATGGTTTACAATGTTCTTTTTAATGAAACTATTGTAGCAAACTATGAGTTTTTGTGTGAATTGGATATTGTTCTTGGGCTAACTTGCATGATTCCAAAGCTATAAGTTTGAGCAAGTATGTTCAAAACCAAGACATGTTCATTTGTGATTTTGTGACTCATGATGTGAAATTATGCCAAATTAACTTACACAATATGTATTGTGATGAAAAGAAGAAGTATAATTGAAATGACTTCTCCCAATTCAAAGACTTTGTTGAACAAAGCTCTAATGTTTTACATATTGCATGGTGAAAGAACTTGGCTATTAGCACTCCAAGTGTTCTTTTTTTCAATGGCATAATGTATAACATCCATAAGACCTACAAATTGACTAGCATCCACACCATGATAACTCATGAGGATTGGGCTATGTTAGTGTGTGATGTGAAAATGTAATTGAATGGAACTACAATCCTATTAATTGATGTGGTTGACAATACATTCCTTTAACAAAAGGTTTTTAATGTTATGGGTATCATCTACTTGCATTATTGGTTGGAGCCTAATGTTGAACAAACCTTTCCTAGGCACATGTCCTTACTCAAGGCACAATACTACACATAAGTATTTCAAGGGAAGCTAGTCAATATGCACCCTTGTCAAATGGTTATTTATTGGATCATCAAGCTCCATTTTTGTTGTCATTATGAAAAACAATTGCATTGTTGTCATGCTCCCACCTTTGATCATAACCCTATTTGTCATTTATGGCAAAGGCAATTAGGATCTAATGGCATATTGAAGGACTAGATTTCAACATATGTTGGTTAAAATTTCTATAGTGATCACCTTAAAGTCTATAAAAGATGAATAGACCTTCTCAACCTTGAGTTATGAAAACCAAGTTGAAAAACCATCTCATAATTCATTTGGATTTGGTAATCAAGATGTATGTTCAAAAATTTTAGATTATAATCACATTTCCATTTTATGCTACCATTCAAGATTGGCATACCAATAATCATTGGTATGGTTTTGATTTGTAAAGGATTATTGGAGCAATACATTTTAGGTGTGTTCTTTTATTAAAGTTTTTCCTTTGTATTCACTTTGAAGTCATTAGTATATAGGCTTATATGAATGCACATGTTGTTTGTTGTTTACTTTTAGGTTTGTTTCTCATTTTGTTGTCGAATTTTGTTGTTTTTGTTTTTCATTAATCTTGTGTAGAGTAGGTTGTTGGTTCTAACGTGTGTTCATGTGTAGGTTAGGCTTCAACCACAATTGGGTAGAATCCATTATTGGTTCAAGGTTCAAACTCCATTGAAGGCATGTGCTTGCAAGCAACATGTTGCATTGCTTGTTGTTTTTCTCCTCTATCTTCTATGTTGTAATTTTCTTGCCATATTTTCAACTTTGATTATATTTGTCTAGCCACAATTTCTACTCCAATAATTTGTATAACCTAGATTACACCTTAAGTAATCACCTAATCATATCTTATTCCCTTTTACATGTCTTGTATTAACCATCATGCACTTACATGCTTTGCCATTGAAAAGCCAAAACTCATGTGTAAAATTTAATGTGGAGCCTAACAACCACCCCTAGCCATGTGGCTAATGCTAACTTGAAAATATGATAAATCAAAAGTTGAAAAATATCAGCTTGCCCTAACAACGAATCTTGGAAACCTGTGGGTTGTTGATTCGATTGGGCATTTGGGGGTAGACGGGTTAATTGACCTACTGTAGCAGTGCGTGGGTGCTACAGTAAAGTCTACTTTTGGCAGCAAGCCATCAAGAAGGAGTTGTAGAAAGAAACATTGCCATAAACCCTTGTTTGACATTAACTGTTGTATAACGAAACGTGAGTTAAGGTTCTAGCTGAAAGCCAACCCCGACTCACATGTCGCTAAACATCAGGAAAGTAAACTTCAAACTTTATCAAAAAGGGAAAAAAAATTGTGGGAAACTGTAAGAGCTCAACATATGTGTGCTCTTGCTAAGGTGGATGCACTTTCATTCTAGAAAAAGTATCGACCAAGGGCACCTGTTATGGACAAGATCAATGCAGCTACGCTTTTGGAAGGCTTCCGCGGGCTAATTGGCCAATTTCCACCACCCATACGACTGCGAACTCATTCAACTCATGTGACCAAACCTCCATCTAACCACACCCTGAACACATATATCACACTTGCTGAACTGTTTTAGGCGTTGAAAAAACTATAAAGGAACAAGGCTACTAATTTGGATGGTACGAAAGCTAAATTCATTTTGGATGTAGGAGAGCTACTACACATGCCACTATTGATAGTGTTCAACTACTTCCTAGCGAAAGGCTTTCTAGAAGCCCTTTCCATTAGGGTGATCCACACGCTCTTTAAAGGGGGCGATGCCTCCGAATTTGACAACTACAAGGGGATAACAGTTGGGCCTATGCTAGCAAAGTTGTTCACTATGATCCTTGACAAAAGGCTGAGCGGATGGGTTGAACAACATGGGTTGTGTGCCAAGGTTCAAACTGGGTTTCACAAAGATTACCACATTATTGACCAACTATTCATATTGTGAACTCTGATAGAACAGAGTAAGACAAAAAATAAGCCACTCTATTACTACTTTATGGACTTCAAAAAGGTGTTCGAGATTGTGCCACATGAAGTGTTGTGGCATGTGTTGGCTAGCCTCGGGGTGGAAGGACGCTTCTTGCGATGCCTGCAAATGATGTATGCTAAGGATACCATATGCATCAACCACCCAATTGAAGGTGTCACCTCCAGCTTCAAGTGCCAGCAAGGTATGAAGTAAGGTTGTCCTTTCAGCCCCCTACTATTTGGGCTATATTTGGATGCCCTAGAAGGGCGCTTGGACGGCAAAAAATGCGATGCACCGGCCCTAACAGATGTGCACGTATGGGTGTTACTTTTTGCAAATGACTTCGTTTTGACATCAAAATTAGAGGTGGGACTGTAGCAATAATTAGACACACTCTAGCAATTCTGTGTTAAACATGGACTTACAATGAAAGTGAAAAAAACAAAAGTCATGGTGTTCAATTCTATTGACCCATGCCGAAAGTTTGTGTTTGGAGGTGACGTTATTGAAAGTGTGCAGACTTTCAAATACTTGGGGATCCTGCTCGAGACCATCCCAAACCTGGATAGTGTAATGGAACATCTAGCAGCTACCAATAGGCGCTCGCTATTCGCACTGAACCGCCGTTGTGCGAAGCTACATATTATGGATGTTAAACTACGTTGTGACCTCTTCAACACGTTGGTGCGTTCCACAACAAGTTATGTTTGTGAGGTTTGGGTGGACTCCAAGAAAATAAAGGCTATTGACGTAGTGTACCAAGGGTTCTTCAAGTCACTATTCAAGGTGTGAAAAATAACTAGCACGTCCATTGTGCTGGCAGAATTTGGCAAATTCCCCTTTGAACACTTTGCATGGGGACAAGCGATGTTGTACTATAACTGTGTGAGCACGGTCACTAAAAACCGCATCTTGGGAAAGGCATGGGAAGGCCCAACTCGCTATGTTTACTACAGGAAAGAAATGTTGGGTTGGACCCGTGAAAAAATGGCTATTCCAGAATCAACCCCAAAAGGTGGCAGGTTTTCTGCCTTTGGTTCAATCACCGCTGGAAACAGCGCCTCAGCTTGTAGGGACTCGTTGTTCTAAGTGGGGACTGTTCAACTGCCACTAGGAATAATTCCTAGGACAACACACATACATCCAACCCGTCTAGCAGTGGTAAAAGGTTGGGCAAAGAGCCAAGTACTTTGGTGTAACGCGCATAACATACAGGTGGGAATTCAGATGGCTAAGTTGGCCACGTTACAACTAGTGCAGCCAATTGGTGTTAAATCTATGACGGGAGGCCCAACCAACCATGAGGCTGGGGCCCCACCCCCTTTAGGTTTTCCCCACACAATGTTGAATGTAAAAAGGGTGAAGGATAATATGTGGTTGGCTTTCATTGAAAAGTTTTTCACCAACCGCAAGATTGGGACCATCGTGCAGACAAGATATTTGCGCTTCAAGGGTATGTTGTACGAGAGCGAAAGCTACTTGTGTGACATCAACTATGTTCAACTGCGGAAAGTTCTGGCCTAATTTCAGTGTGGCAACACGTAGCTTGAGATAGTGCTAAGTGTGTGGAAAGGCATGCCATACGCAGAGAAGCTTTGTTGAGGTTACGACTTAGGGAAGGTAGAGGATGAAAAACATTTGCTCCTTGTCTGTCCAAATACACAAAAAGTTAGGGAACGTTTTTGTTCAACCTCACCTCTCATTCACACGAGCACTCTTGCTGAACTCATGCAAACTACAAACACGGTCGCCCTAGCCAAGTTTGTGGCATGCTACTAGTACCAGAGGACAATCTGTCTTCCATGATCTACCTTTCATCTAATGGATTCTTTAGTCCCAAACGGACGTAAAATTGTAAACAGTAAACAAACTTGCACATGGAACTAAAAATTCTGAGCTTGTTGAATATAATAATTAGTCAAATGGTTTTTAAAAACAGTCATTTTGCTTGCAACCCTTTCGTCCAAAATATTTAACCTTTCAAATTTTGATATGATTTATTATTTCATTGATACACCCAATGAACGTGTACTTGCATAGAAGGAAACATGCTTTTGTTGTATAGAAAAATTGAAATCAATTGCATGACAACATGACATCATTTTATCTATTGGCTTACAATAATCCAATACAATTATAATAATGCAAGTAGGGGGAAAAAAAACCCAAATTTGTAATTCGGAGTTCTTTAAAAATTAGACACATTGTTGAAACCCTGATCATGAATTCAGTTGAAATTGAATTGAATTTAATGAAATTTGAATTCCGTTTAGAAATTTGAATTCTATTCAAATCAGTTCAAGAATTTAATTAAAAATTTAAAAATAAATTTTGAATGAAAATTGGATTTAAAATTGCAGTTGAAAAAGGTTACCATTCTCCCTTTCAAAATTCATTCAATTGATCCAACAGCATAGGACAAACTAATCTATGTATGTATGGAGGTTGTTTTGTTTGTTTTGTTCTATTTGTCATGTTGAGATCTCATAGGGCAAATGAATCTATCTATGTATGAAGGTAGTTTTTGTTTGTTTTATTCTGTTTGTCATGTTGAGATCTCCCAAACCATGATATCTTGCCATTCATTGCAAAGGCCGCAGTGAGTATGGATGGGTGCACCAAGTATGCTTCATGTTTTGACCTACTCTCAAGTTATTGAATATTGAAAAAAAATTGACTAAAAAACCATTTGAAGTAATACTAAAAATTATGGAATTTGCACACACTCTAGGTATTGCTGGAAAACCTTTGGCAAGTAGGATTTAATGAAGGTTGTTTGGAAATTTCTAGACCTAAAAGGTGTAGGACACTTTGAATTTTGAGTAGTTTTTGTCATTAAAGATTCAACTACATTACAAACAAGTGATATTAGAAGGAAAAATGAATTGGGTAAAAAGTTTACACTTGGACCTACAGCAGAGGCTACACTAATATACATTATAAAAGGATTATCACATAAAGCGTGCATTTTATAAAGAAAATCATTATCCTACTTGTAAACTAATAAGTAGGATATTGCCTCAGGTCATACTACATAACAGTCCAGCCAGTTCTTTGATACCACCACCACATTTGTCTATATACCAGGATTTTAGTCTAGTACCCGCTACCCAACACTTGTAGCTTACCCGCCACCGACATATCCACTTAATTTGTCAGATCCAAACAGTGATTCAATGTGAGTTATGAATATTATGAGATACTTCTGAGTGGTCCAATCCTGAGTTTCTGTCACAACTCCAGAAGTAGGTGGGAGACGCTTTGCCTAAGAAACATGAAACAATAGACTCTCTAAAATGGTAAAACAATATGGGAAAAATGAAAAGGAACAGAACCGAAAGAGAAGAGAGATGAAGAGAGGAGAATCATACTCCAAAGATTTCAGCACATACTACAATGTGAGCTTCAAATAACTCCCAGACTTCATTTTAAAAGGATTTTTGAGAGTTCTTTAAAAAAGATGCTAAAACAGAAACACGAAACACAAATCTTTGTTTATTAAGCAATACCATGGTACTTTCAATATAGAAGCATTGAAGAGAAACAATTGTTCTGCAAAAACCTAATTAAAAATTGCTTCAAAGTACACCATTTTGTCAGTTCCACCGAAATCACCAGGATTACTAGAATTAGAATGAGTGCAGTACCTTATTAGTGTCAATCACGAAGTGTCAGAGCATCACCTTTGTCATGAATAGTAATAGCAAGTTGCTATGAATCCTCATTGACTTCACCAGCTGGTGGGTCTCATCATAGAATAATTTGCCCGAAACTTCAGGCTAACCATTACACAAAACATCCTGAGTTCCTGTAGCATTTTTAGAAGCATTAGGACGAAGACCCCTTGTAACATTGGGCATATGAAAATAACCAACAATGTATTGGCCTCTTCCATCAGAATACAGTTCTGACAGCAATATGCTTCATTTGCCTCCTCTGACTAATGATCCCACAACTGTGCTGACACAACACAAGGAGGATCACTCACTCTTGTCATTGAGCTGCAGCACCTGCTGTGTATACTATTGTTTGAGAGAAAGAACCTCCTTGATCACCTACACAAGCAGAAGGTCACAATAGCTGAAGAAATATCCAATGACACAGATATGAAGCATAAGCAAAAAGTATCCTTCACTGCGCAGACCAGTTTACCTTAGGACTCAAAAATAGCACACCACCTTCATTCATTAAGAAAAGAATTCCAAGAGCACCATTCTTCCCTTACCTTCTCCAACCCTTGATCGTATCAGCATGCATCTCTGCCAGCTCGCCTTCCCCCATCAGGAATTCACTCTGTAGTAAAACTGGAGTGCCTTCTGTGTATTCTAATGTCCAACATCAGAAGATGCATTCCTGGTCTTCTGGAACCTAGTGTGCACAATATACCAACCACATGTTCCTAAGTTTTAATACTGCCACTGCTGCCAGCTCACCTGCTACCCCAGGGGGGAGTTCATTCTGTTGTTGAACTGAGGTGCCCTCAATTTGTTGTCAGCAAATCATGCACTCACCTACAAGTAGAAAGCCACTGTAGGTGAGCACAAAAATATCTAACATCAAACAACCAAGGTAAGTTCTCATGCATTTCTTGGTGTTCTGGAGACTGGGATGCATTGATAGCCAACATCTATTACAGACATACTGCATCAGCAGGAGAATTCAGGCAGAAATAGTCTTCCAAACTTTGTACCCACATCTTTGAACGCCAAGCTGGCACCAACTCCAGGGAGTTCACTTTGTTGTTGAACCCAAGTGCCTCCTGTATCTTATTGTGTTGCAAGTTCATCCCAAGCAAAGAGCCAGTGTAGGTGAATACAAGAGATCCGGCCTCAAACATAAGAAGAAAAAAAACCATGCATTCCAGGTGGTCATGGTAATCAATAAACTGACTTCCAATGATCATGAGATTGATTTTCATTCTTGTAATTCAGCAAGATTTCGATTACCTTCCTCTCCAAGCTGTGATGATCATGCTGTTGCTGCCAACAGCATGGCTTACACCCCATTTGTTATTCAAAACAAAGCACTCCCGGTTCTTTCTCCTTATGATTCACGTCTAGAAATCTTGCATTCACTCACAAGCAGAAATCCCGTAGGTGAATGCAAGATACCCGACGTCAAACACACCAAAGTAACAACAGCAAGAAAGCCTTTTATATACCTGCTCCAAAATGGGATCACCATTGCCACGGGAGATTTGATTCCCACACTGTGTTTTCTCGCCAGAACCATCTCCTGACTCTTCTGGTGATTGACGTCTGGGAATCTTGCATTCGCTTACAAGCTGAAATACCCATAGACAAATGCAAGATACCCGACGTGAAACACATCAAAGTAACAACAGCAAGGTCTTTGTATACGTTCTTCAACATGTGATCACCATGCCATCAGATCTTATGCGAAGGCAGATGAATGAACACACCGAAACACGGCATCTTCTCTTCCGTTGCAGAACAAAACAGGAACCGATAGAATAACAACCTAGATTTGCTCCCTAGCTCTTCATAGTCCACAACTACTACGTCCACAACTTAATTACATACTTGTCGTCGGAAAGCTGTTCCAATATCGGCAAGAACGCCACAAAAAAGCGGTCTTCTTGTCCTATCTGAAAGACGAGCGACGATCACCGTCTTCTCGTGGTCTCTTCTTCCCACCATAACGTGGCCGTTAGAAGAAGCCGTTGCGATTAGGGTTAGGGTTTTCCCTCAGTGGGAACCCTGGAATGACCTAAGAAGCAGAACGTGATAGATGAGCGTGCATTTTCTGGTGTAGAACCAGCTTCTTAGTATAGATTCCACACACTTGGAAAATGACCTCATGGAGGACAACACACATCCGTACAATAGTGATTCCTGACCGTTCATGTGAAATGAACGGTGATAGGCTTTGTGATATTTAATTCAAATCTATTCAAAATAAAATAAAATAATTTGGGTGCTCAAGCCCTTTCCTTGTTCTATAAATCCCTTTTGAAAATTGGACAAGGTAAATGGTGGACATGTTATTTCATGAAATGTACCTCCAAGCAGTGTTTTCACCAAATTTCAACCTGAAAAATATGATTTTGACCTATACAAAGGCTATACAAAGGATTTTTCATGAAAAAAAATGGCCCAAATTTGCCAGATTTTGAAGGCATAAAAATCCAAATCTCCAGATTTTTATGATAAGTTTCAGTAGGTAGCCAAGAATATTAAAGGAATTTGTTTATTTCTACTTTAATATTTAATATCTAGCCAAATTTGGCTAAATATCTTATGGATGATTGCCACATCAGTTACATTTTAAAAATTGAAAAAAAAAAAAAAAAATCTTGCTCCAAACACACTGAATATTTTAGTATGACAAGTTCTTAATATCATAATGTCTTTTCACACACATGTAAAAAACTCACCCTCGTGCACAATGCCATCATTGTTATACTTGTATATGGTTTTTCATTGATTTAAATTTTGTTGCTCCATCTGACGGTCGAGCTTTATGCTAAGTAAAGCTTTCAAAAGGGGGTGTTATTGAAATTTAGGCCCACCTTCACCTATCACTTTTGGCAATGAACTCTCACTTCAATAATTTCCTATTTTGCAAGCCTTATCTACCACATCAAACGCTCAAAGAAATTTCATAGCGTAGTTAAACAGCACCTTATATCAATACAAAACTAACAATATTTTTCATGTTTTTTAACATAAATGTTAATTAGGGTAGTGATAAACCTTACACATGAGGTGCCTCTTACCCTAAAACCTCAAAATCCTTTTGAGTAGGTATAAGAAGTTAGAACCAATAATGTTGTGCGAATATTTATTTTTAAAGAAATATATAGTCTTGGGTATTATATATTTTATAACTTTGATTACCTTTCTAAGTAAGGTTTTGAATTTTTTTTAATATTTAAAAATCTCTAAGTATATATGTTTCAATTAATTTTCCCCAATTCATGGCATATATTAATTATAAGGTTTAAGGTTGTTGAAATGGATGTGGTTCTTGATATGGTTAAAATTTAGGGTTATGATTTCAAAAGTGCTCGCTTGATTCAAATTAACATGAATTGCATTATGTAGCTTTCCTATGAATCACACATTGTTACAAAACTTACAAAAAGACATTAAAATACATATGTGCATAGTATGTAACCAAAAATTGATATAGAAGCTTTGATCTGTAAATTCAAAATCTTAACTTTCTATTATCATCCTTGGAGATGATTTTTTGTTCAAGGTTGTCATTGAATCCACTTTCATCCTTGTAAAATTTTTCCTTAGAAATGGGTTTTGGGCATAATGAATCATGATCAAACAACAAATTTAAACAACATATTCACATAAACAATTTAAAAAATCAAGACACAAAACAACAACTCAAGGATCACAAAACAAACAAAGACCCAAAAAACAAACTCAAGATTCACAAAAGCCACAAAGATTTAGGATTGGGATTGAATTTTTGAGTTGCCTACAATAAACAAAATAGAAAAACTTGACAATTGACTTGTAGTAGACAAAATGGATAAAATAGACAATATATATATGAATAGAAAAATGATAAAATAGACAAAATGGATAGAAATATAATTAACCTTTAATAGATAGAAAAAATAATCAAACTTATGGGGAGTGACAAAATATTCAAATTGTCAAAAACTTAAACTTGCATGCATATGACAAATCAAAAAACACAAATCATCCAATTAGAAGAGAAATTTAAAAAAGAAATAAAAAACTTATCAATAGTGGCAAAATCAATAATGTTTACCAATATTAATACAAATATGCACATAATATAATCCTTGACCCCAAACATCACACAAACTTACCTTGACCAATGCACATGATAACCAACACATACATAGTTGCCATCAAATGACCTGCACATCAAAAAATTAAAAGCAACAAAACCAATGAATAACTTGAAAGTGAAAAACCATGGACAACATAATGTAATTTTTTTCAATAGAAAGCACATTGGGGGAAAAAAATATAACAAAATTGACTTAACATTCCCAACCCTATTTGAAGTTTGAAGGCCAAGTTTTTTCAAAATCATGCCCATTTCATCATTGGATTATGTTTTTCAATGTAAATAATTTGTGGTTGAATGTTGAATCCACATTGCCAACAATTCATATGTGCCTCTACCCTAATTACAAACACAAACCCATTATCAAAATATTTTTGTAAAAACAAAATGCCCACCAAACTAAGGGGTTCTTATGAGTTATTCATTGCACATGTAACTTGAAATAATTGTAACTCGTTTTGCAAGTTGAAATGATTATATCCTTAGCTAAAATAACTTAACCAAAGAAGAAATCATCCTCTTTAGCTATGACTAGCTTTGTTGGTCCTTGCTAGGGTTTAAATTATTATACACCTACAATTTTTTTTAAAACACATGATTTTAACATTGTGTTTTGCAACAATTGAATCGCCCATGAAGTTTTGAATATATTTCATGTTTTTGTAATGAAAGTCAAGCATGATTGTTAACATGTTGTGGGACTTGGAATGGTTGTAAATCATTAAAAAGGTCAATAATGACATCAATATCCTCACAACTTACACCATCATCTTTTGCTCAAATTCTTGCAATTTTGAATCAAAATCACCATGGATTAATGGTTGATTCAAAGCTTCAATGTTGGCCACATTAACCTTCATAGCAATTCACAAAGTGAAAGAAAAAATAAATGCATTTGACAAGCAACTAAAACCTTCAGATTTGGTTTAATCACACATTGGTTGATAATAGGAAACAATGTATTAGTAATTGCATGAACCATTGCCCAATTACTTTGGCCCACCAACATTTAAAAAAACAAGCGTAAAACTTGTTGCCATCCATAACATATGGAGATTACATTTTGGTATTCAAGAGTTTTTTTAACAAGATAATTTTGAAACAAATCGCATTTTCATAAGAGTTTTGAGCATCTTTGTTATTAAGCAAACCAAATGAATTAAACATAATTTTATTTGGTTTGCCATGGTTACACTAATTGTATTTGGCACCTCAAAACCCTAACAATCACATGAGTGGGGTTCCAAGAACTATTAATAAAAATGACAAACATAACAAACATGTCATAGTCAATGTGTGACATCCTAAAATGAAAATAAGTTATGCATGTAATACATGAAGTACAAGTTGGGAAAACATATTTTTCCTTGGTTTTTGTCGTAATATTTGGAAGGACCTCATTCACCATCTACCACTAAGATGGAAAATGTACCCATTCACATTAATGGATAACTAAATGTTTCAACTATGGATTTTCAGCAAATGACAAAGGACGATATCCCTTTACAATGTATAACATCAAGTCTTCCAAAAAATCACATTGTGTAAGGTCAAACTTGTTATAAGGTTGTTAGCTATCCAAAAATAATTGTAATTTGAAATGGAGGGACAATTTTCCTTTTATTTGCAACTTGTTTTTCATTTACACAAATTTCCATGGTTTGTAAAAAAAATCCCCACCTCCTATAAATTTCGAAATATTCATTAAAAGTGTGTTTTTTAACAAATTTGTGCCACAGTCTTTCTCGTAGCTCAAAAGCCTTTTATTTTTCCCTTGGGACAAATTCCAAGCATCAAATTATATTACAATAGGGTGGCACACAACACATTTGAATATTTGTGGATTGTAAGAATTTATTGCAACATAACCATAGATAATAAAATAACCTCAATAATCCAAGATGTGATCAAAATGATACCACAAATTTTGATTGGCTCAAACTTGTGGAATGAGAAGTTGCTAGGTTGCCTCCAGGTCAAGATTAGATGCCCATTTTAATCCAATCGGGGGGTGAACCCATTGGGGTGTTAGTTGATGACATAAACTCGTCTTGTTCATGTACCATTTTTTTTATTATAATGGGTGTTGCATTTGTTGACGCCATCCTTTCCACTACAAGCATATATAAAACATTAAAAAAAACATGAATGATTACACCTGGAAAAAGAATTTTGATAAAGCAAGAACTTAAAGCAAAAAAATAAAAATAAAACTTGGAAACTTGGAAAATATATATATTTTGGAGTTACAAAATGTAGGCGAAATGAAATAACAAGCAAGCCATTAAGACAAAAACCTACAAAACAAAATGTTAGCACAATGAACAATCGTTTTATGCAAACTACAAATGTGATGCAACTATGAACATGATGGGCATAACAACAACCAAAGAACAAAAAAAAATTGACCATGGAAAAAACTTGCTTTAAAACTATGAAATGCAAATGTGATGTAACAATGCAATCATGAACATGACAAAATGCAAACACAACAAAGTGATAACAACAATTGAAATTCTAGTGTTTTTGTAAACAAAACAAAAACCTTGCAAAACCCTATCTTGTGAGCATGTGACTGTGAACAATGAGCACATGAGCATGAACAAGTGAGCCAAAGCGAATCTTTTCAGGGTATATCATGTTGATGTCGACAAAATATTTTTTGACACATGGGATGGAATATTTGGTGATGTGGCCATGGATGAATGATATTCTTGGATGAAAAAATGGATGAATTTTTATTTAAAATGGATGCCAAACCTATGAAAAATCATGGATGACACATTATCTCACTCATAAAAGGTGGAATAATTTCATGTTGGTTTTATCCTGAAAAATACAACACATGAAATGTTGGGAAATACTTCAAATTATATTACATATTTTCTCAATATGAATTTCTACAGCATCTAAACCATTTAAAATTTTAAACTAAATCCAATTCAGTGGCATATAAACCTATTGACCCACCAATAGGTATGTGGGTCCAACCATTCTATTAGGAGTTGCATGTGCCCCCTTAAACCATTATTTTATTCTTAGAATCTTCTTGGAATTGTTTTAATACATCTTTCAGAAAAGTATAAAAATATTTAAATTTTTCTTAATAGTATTATGTGTTAAATTGTATATTAAAAATATCCAAAAATATGTCATTATAAATATTTTCAAATTGTGTTAGTGTCAAAATTGCTTTAAACTACTTTTATGTAACTTTCAAACAATGGTTACAAGAGGTTAAAAGTCCTTATATGTATTTTTCACTCATTAGATTAATTCCAAATTTTTATGACATGTACATTACGTATTCACAATAAAATTTTATAAATTTATTTATTTGTTTATTTTTACAATCCAAAATTCAAAAAACTAAGTAGTAGTTACGACTGCTTTTAGTACATGTTAGTATGATTACACCCATGTGCCAATCCATACACTACCCATTCATCACCAAGAGGCATGTGCCCATTAGAAATTGAAACAATACCTAATTACAAGCCTATCGACCCACAAAGAGGTATGTGCTGATCCATACACTACCCATTCACCACGAAGAGGTATATGCCCATTAAGAATTGAAACAATATGAGGTGGTCACTAAAATTTTACATTGTTTAACATTTCAAGTTATTTGTTATTTTCATTTGCAATCTCAACTTCTTGCATCTAGCACCATTCTTGTTACTTGTACAATCAAATTAGATTTCCCCTCCTCTACTACTAATTTCCCTAATCTATACTTGAATTTGCATTTATTCCACCCACTCATATTACTTAGCTACATCCTTTCTACCTCTAAAACATGTTTGCAAACGTGAAACCTTTAATCTACAATGGGCAGAAGAAAATCGACACCAAATGTCACATTAAACACTTTGGAATCAATGCACTACTACATATTGTGCCTTTTTGCGAAGGGAAAAACAAAAAACCGGAAGGGTTTGTGAAGCAAAAACAACCTGCCATATTTGTGATGTGACACGCATCGCACCTTGTGGTTCACCAACCATTGCTAATATATAATGTACCTTAAATCATCGCAACACTTTTGCGACATATACCACAACCAAAACTTTGCAACCCTCTCAGTTTCGGTGCACGCTAGTGATATTCCACAGTTCGCACCTCTTAATCATACTCACAACATTGCAAATTTTAAAATACACAAAGTATCGCAAAACACTTTGAGACTCACAAGAAATCGCAATCTTACGTTATTCGACACATCGCATTTTGCGTTTGAATATGTATCGCAAACCTCATCACAAATTTTTACAAAAGTTTCCGGTGTTGGACGTATCGCAAGTTGCGATGTGCGTTAGTTCGCAAAGTAGTAAAAGGGATC
>Ga0116227_10001006_pt1 | contig 60307 bp, 42 predicted proteins | sample S1TSphgellanicum_FD_89693 | JGI IMG/M metagenome (GOLD analysis project Ga0116227, IMG submission 89693) | Host-associated microbial communities from peat moss isolated from Minnesota, USA - S1T2_Fb - Sphagnum magellanicum MG | ecosystem: Host-associated > Plants > Peat moss > Unclassified... | reverse complement strand
CACCCCCGCCCAGCCGCCCTAGCCCCCGCCCCACATGCGCTTGAGGTTTTTGGAGCTGGGGGGAGGGGGGGGGGGGGGGGGGGGTTAGTGGGTGGGTTCCATTCGGAACGGTTTTGTCGGTATGCTTCCCTATGTCCCACTGTTTGTGCCCAGGCCATTAGCCCAGGCCAAAAATGGCTACAAACAGTTTTGGAAATAAAAGTTTCATGCAGTCAATAAGAAGCCTCATCATGCATTCATGAGGGGTCCAGTTTTCTTTTTTAAATAGAAAAGCCGTGTGGGGGGGGATTGGGGGGGGGTGTGGTTTGGGTTCCTTGTTCCCAGTGTGTTCACATCAGGTTCCCAAAGGCTCCTCAAGTTGTTCCCCAAGAAGTTCCTAATAGCACCTCATATTTATCCCATATGGTTTGCCCAAAGTTCTTCACATGTAGTATAAACTGAAAAGGTCGGCTATGTGGGGGAGCATATTTGTTTCTATTTTGGGACTGGGGTTCCAAAAGAGATGTTTCTATAGGGGGGAGTGCACAATGTTCCAAAAAGAATTGATGATGGGCCAATCAATGTGACTCCTTCAAAAAAACAGAAAAAGAAGAGGTTATATTAATTAAGTCAATCAACTGATTATTAATAGTCCATGAACTTATTAATATGGATCACACTATGTCCCACAGTCTGAGTGATCTCTCATCTACCTATGCATGTAATATAGGGAAAATGTTAAATGGGCCAAGGGACTTTGATACTACCTATACAAAAGTACCAGTGTTGTGTGGTTATTTTAATTCTTAAAGAACCACCAGTTCTGGGTTTTTCAATATTTCACAATTAGAGAATCGTTAGTTCCAGTTCTTTGGAAAATAGCAGAACCAAAGAGCTGTTGGTCATGGTTATATTCAAACCCCTTAAGGAACCCGCAGTTTTCATGACAGAACTGGTACAGAATCAACAGTTTTTGGGGCCGGTTTCTATTTTTCCAAATTCTTGAGGGACCATAGTTATATACCAGAACCAGGTCTTTGATTTTTTGAGAACCCCAAGTCCCCTAGAAACCCCAGGGGCCCGTTCCTGTTTCTAATAACCGCCCAACACTGAAAAGTACTGCCTCATTCTTTTGTACCGTTTCTGTTGCCGTTGGCCTGTTCAATGTTTCCCTTTAAAAACTGGGTGATGCCTGTCATACACCTTGTGTACCCACATCATGCCATGTTATGTTGTAGGGGAGGTTCCCATGTGATGAGTGGGTTCTCCTGAGGGAGGGTCACATGAGGGCGAGGGTGTTTCTGACGGATGGAGAACACACGAGTATGGGAACCTCCATGTATGTACATAAAAAATCTCTTCTTTTTCTTTCCTCCATTTTAAAAAAAAATTCCGTCCCTTTCCTCCTGATGTTTTTGAATTTTCCTGATTCATCCCATCAAAAAATAATTCCATGGGAACATGGGAACATGGGAATGTAGAAATATAGCAGGATCTCTCCCACCGCATAACTCCCTAGGGATCTTCTGATGGGGGAAATCCCTCAAAATGCAAAGAAAAATAAAAAGAGAGGTTTTTATATATACTCAACGGTATATGGCAAGCTAGGTATAGCTCGCTATATATGCTTAACATGTCATGTTACAAACATGCCATGCGAAGCATTAAAAACCATTGGCTTATTGAACATTTTCATATGTTAATATACTGATTCTTGTTCAGTTTGGAGTAATCAAAATCAAAATCAACAATTGTAACCAAACTGGGTAACCTCCCACCACTGGTCTGTAGAATTGATTTCTTATATTCTATTACACATTTCCTACTTTTTTTGAAAACAAATTGTTGAAAAAAGAAATTTCTTTTCAATTTTTTTCAAAAATCACCTCAACTACCTACAACATGAATAATTGTCAAATTCAGCTAAATATTTTTATGAATGATTGCCACTTAAGCAACATCAAAAATTTGAAAAAAAAAAAACCATTGATATGTAATAGTGTTGGTCGCTGATTTTTTTAATAATCATCTTGTATAGAAATTTCAAATTTTAATAACCTACCTGGATGACCTGATTATCATTTAGGTAGGTTATCAATCTTTAAACACTAATAATACAATTATTTTGTTAAAACAGAACAATGGGGGAAAATATTGTTAATATTATTATATTAATTACCCTATAACATGTGTGTATCTCGTGATTCTCAACTGGTTATTTGCTAACTTCCAATATTTTTATATTGATAACCTGTGTGGAACCCAAATTTTTTATATAAAAAGCGTACCTCAAGGTTATTAAAAAAAGAAATAACCAGTGAACACTGGTTATGTACTCTCATTAAAACCCTGAGGCTTTACCCCAAACTTTCATTCCTTGACAAGTGCAGTTAACCCTGTACCCACACACATACAAGAACGTTCTTCTGTTCAATAGAAGGTGGTATACGGCCACAAGCACGTCTTGTCCCTTGCACATTTTTTCCTTGGAGGTGTTACGGTGCCTACAAAAGTTCCAGTTTTAAAGTCTAGGTTCATCCTGCCAAGGCTTCATCGAAGGCTGCATTTTAAGTATAACTGGTCTGTCAACATGTCACAAAATGTGAGAGAGAGGAAAAAAACAAAGAGAATTTTTTGATGACAAATTGTTGAGCATCTTGAGATGGATTTGCATTCTTTCTATTGCAATCTTTTAAAACCTTTTTAGAACCTTGTACAAATACAACTTACTAGAATAACTGTTTTTTAAACATATTCCTCTAATGCCCATGGCATCACACCAATTTCACATAATGTTATGGAAATTGAGATTTTGCACATGTTACAATAATTGTGAGTGTCTTACAATGATGCATTTTTGGCCTTATAAATGTGTCCCTAATGTTTTAGCATACAATTGTATTAAGAAGAAAGACCAGATGTAGCTATGTATACTTATTTCTTAACTAGTGAAATAAGTTTCACTTCCTGCCATTTGGGTGCTGAACATGATCATTAGACCTAAGGTAGGAAGGAGTCTATTACCACAATTCAGTAGTGAGCCTCTTTTGGGTGTCGGTGCCTCTTGATCTTACAGGAGGTGTTCTTAATGTGTAGGGTAAGGCTTCATGGGTTCTCGTCTTAGGCCCCTTAAATATTTTGGGAATGGGGGCTGTATCTCTTTAAAAAAAGAAGTAAACAATATATAAACATGAACATTTGTAGATGACAAGGCATTGGATGGGGAGGGTTCTTACACTTATTCCATATGAGTGAGGATGAGGCTTACAATTTCCCTTTCACTCTTAAGGAGTAAGTGTAATATTTTTGTTTTTTTTTCTAAGAAAGAAAATTTGTAAATATAAGGTGCCTTTCAAATAAATTACTCAAAATTCTTTGAGTGTTTCAGGTGTTGAAGGTGAGATTCAAACACATTGGGAAATTTCTCCTAGTGCTTTATGTGTAGGGTAAAGCCCTAATGTGGGGCCATTCCTGAAATGACCCTAATCCAGCCCCTCATTTTGGGAATGTCCCCCACATGAGGCAAGGGATCTTACACCTATATGTAGGTGTACGATCCCTTCCACTCCTAACCAGTAGACATAATGCGTCTCCTCTTTTATGAATATTTCTGAATATGTTGTGACCTCCAAATACACTAGGAAATTTCTTTTGGAGTAGAAAACTAAATTTTGAAGGGACTGCAGACAGGAGCCCACAACAGTGTTCACCAACTTTGGCCACCCACACCTTGAGTGAACCAGCACCTACACTGGGACCATGGTAAAAACCCAATTTGATTTTGAGTTTCCTTCTAAATTTTATGAATATCGAGTCATGTCCTAAGACTAAATTGGGGTCTAAAAGTCGGTTTAAATTTGAGCATTTCCTGGGTTAGGTACTGGAGATGGTGAGACTATAGGAGAAGGTCCTGGTAGTAGGACCTTCTGGATTTGAGATCTTGCCCAAGGTCTTGTAGGCCAAGGGTCTGGATCAAAAATCCAGAAGGTCCTAAAAAAAGCAAACTTATGTAGTGAAAACATAATGTCTTGAGGTAGGTTATATCTTTGTTAGTCAGGTTTCATTTGAATCTTTCTGATTTTTTTGGTTGTGTTGTTATAAGTGTTGCTTCATTGCTAAGGAGCCTGATAACACTTTTTGTAAGATGTGAATAGACTAGTGTTGTTTTTACTTCATCACCTTGTTCCTATTGTTGTTTCATTGCATTGTTGTTTCAATAGATGTTGCAATGCCAAGGTGAATGCACAATTGAATGTCTCAACATTGATAAAAATTGCACTCCTTATAAGTTCATACAAGATTTTTTAAAATGATTCAAATGGACATGATTTTTACTTTTTAAAATGTTATTATTTTAATCTTCGAATAATACATGTTCAATCACTTTCAAACTTTCCTAAATCTATGTGAGAACGTGTATTTAATATAGTTAATGTCATTTTTGAATACAAAAGTCTTAAAAGGAAAACCCACAAAGTTTTTAGGAATATTGCCCCATTTAAAACTTTCAAAAAATATGCTTTTGAATAAAAAAAATTGAAAAAAATAAAATTAAACTCATATGGACTTCTGAAAATATGGTTAAATTTTAACCATTCAAAAGTCCCTAACTATCAAACGGTTAAGATTTTCAAATAAAAGATTCTTCATATGAATTTATCATCTTATATTTCATCATATATTGAGACCCAATAAAAAATTTGGAATGTGAATCAATATAATTTTTTCCATTCTATGATGGTCCAGATAGATGACTAGTTCATATTTTTCAACTTCAAAAGTCCATTATTACTAGCAAGTGAGTTTTTTTATCAATAAATAACCACACAATTCGTTTCATAATGAAGTTATTAGTTTAGATCCAAATCCCAATTAGTAAATCTAAGGATATATTAGTCACCATATGCATTTGAAGAAAAGGTACCCAAGGAAAAACAAAACCCCATTTCATCACAATAGTGAGACATTCAATTATGCATCTACCCACCATGATATTGTGAGTGGTGCTTAGATCATGCACGATGTTGTTTTTCATTTAGTTATGACTGTTACTTTTGTTCATCACATTTTTGGTGTTGGTGTTTCATTGTAGTGTTGTTTCATCAAGCTATAATTTTTGTGCTTCACTACTAAGTGAATGTTTTTTTTTCTTTACGGAATTAGGTTGTTGTTTTCATCTTTTTGCTTTTTTGTTTGCTTCATTGGGCTATGACTATTACTTCATCACTAAGTTGTTATTGTTTGTTTAGTGTGATTAGGTTTCTACTATTTATGTTTGATCACTACTCATTTATCTTACATTAATCATGTTTTTTGGTGTGATCAAGTTTATACTAATTGTGTTTCATCGTTGTACTACTAAGACCTTTTTATGTATGTGAAGCATTGCTCGATTTTTTTTTGCTATCATCCTATGGCATTTGTGCATCTCATTTTTTCTATCAAAAACGAAAGCTTGGTTGTCATCATTTGTTTCTTTGCTTTTGTAGAAAGCTAATTCCATTTGTTGCTTTTACCAAAAGCTAACTTATGTAACAACAATGTTAGGTCTTGAGGTAGGTTATATAATTGGTAATCAGGTTTTGTTTAAATCTTTATGATTTTTTTGTTGTGTTGTTGTAAATGTTACTTCATCGTTGAAGAGTCTAATAATTAAGTTTCTATTGTTTATGTTTCATTGTTGTTGTTTCATCAAATTGCAACTATTGATTTTGTTATGACTCGTCACTCCATCATATTGTTGTTATTGCTTTGTCTTATTAGCACTTTGTTGCTCTTATATTGTTAGTTTATTGTTGTGGCTATGTTTATGCTTCATCATGATCTCCATGGCTTCTGTTTAAACACAACTTCTTCTACATTACAGTTGCTCATGTATTGCAGCTGCTTTTGCATTGCTAATTATTCTATGCCATGGTTATTGACGACGATTTCATTATTGATATGTTTCATTGTTTTTTTTTCTATGTTGTGTAATCTATGACTTCTTCTTTTTTTCTTTGTGTTGTTTGCAAATTTAGTCAATTTTTTGTTTTTTTTTGTTCATTTCATTTTTGTCTTCTTATTTTTCTATAATGTCTAATGGTCCTCTTGTAAGCTTTTCTTTTAGTTTTACTTATGGTGGCTAATATGGGTATAATATATTTGTTGATTATTTTGGAAGTGATGAATTGTTCATCGATTCTTCTTATGTTAGTGAATTTTCTAAATTATCTCCTCCTAAATGTAATTCTAACTTGTTTTACCATTTTTTTAATCCCTACATCTTTTTGAACCTTGAGTCCATATTCTTCATTAGATCCTATTGTTCATCCTTTTGTAATTGTTGTTGTGTTTTTTACATCAGATTCTATTTGTGCCCTATTTCTATTAATGTTTCATGTGGATGTGATTATTTGTTGTCTCCTACAATTGTTGATATGTCTTCTACATCAAACTCTATTACGTGTCCTACTTTTGATAATGTTTCATGTGCACATGATTATGTGTTGTTTCTTATAACTTATGTATATGTTTCTTCTTTTGATTATCAGTTGACTCTTATTTTTAGTACTTGTGATTTCATGGTTTTTGGATCTGAACCTAGAAAGCAAACAAACCCTAAGTCTCCTATTAAGGATGTTCTGAAGATTCATTTTTTGGATTTTAATGATAAGGAGTTGAAAATGTTAATGAAGGAAGTCAAAGAGTTAGTATTCATGTCAAATTTTGGGTGAAAAATGCATTTGATGAATGGAGAGTTTTTCACGGTCTTGATACAACAAGATCAATTGTTGATCCTTCAAAAGATGAATCTTCTTTTAAGGATCTAGTGGATATGCTTTCATCTTTCATTTTGTAAATTACTAAAAAAGGATGGCAGCTTATATCCTCCAACCAAGGTAACTCCTACCTTCCCATGTTTTCAATTTAATTATTCTGTTTGTTCTGTGAATTTTGTTTTAGGGTTTAGGGTTCAACTTTCTTAAATACTCAAACTATTTGAGGTTTTCAATTTGTTTTCTTTTGTTTGGAAGATCCAATAGGGTGGTCTTCCACATAAAGCACAACAATTTTGTTTTTTTGGATTTTTTTTCAAATTCTATGGGTTGTACAAGGCATGCAACATCCTTTTATGTTGTAGTTATTATGATATGGGACTTGAATTTAAAACCTTAAACCTTTTTTTTAAGTTAATTTTTGGCTTTTCATTATTTGTTTGTTTGTTGATTTTTTTGGTTTTTGCAACTTCCAATCTTTTATATGAGGTATTGGATGGTTAATAAGGTAAAAGCAGCAACAACATATTGTGGAATTAGGTAAAGCACCTGCAATACCTTTTAACATATTCACTAATGCAAGGTATCACCATGTGAAAGTTGTTGGTGATGAAGGAACAATAGTTGGTCTTGGCAACATTATTAAAAAGTCTAAAGTGTTATCTATTAAACAAGAGTGCAAAATGTTGGTGCAATCAATGTGTTAACCTAACTCCCAATCTAAATTGAACATAAAATTTGCATATTTTTGCATGCGAATTTTTTTAATAAGGGGGCATTCTAAACTTCATGTTGTGGACTTTGATCAATTTAGTTTTGTTGTTTATATTTATTGGCATTGTTATGAGGCTTTGTTAAAGCAGTTCTAAAAATTGGAGGATAGACACAACTCAATATTTTGCAGATCGGCATCGACCTACAATTGATTACATGGTGTTTGATGTAATTGAAACTTATAAAAAGTTTGTTTGTTAACACCTAACTATATGGCCAATTCATAAACCAAGGCCACATCCTTTTGTTTTACACTTTAAGCCTAAGTGGAAGGCTTCTGATGAGGTATGGTTTATGTCTACTCCCATTGGTCATAATAAGCTTTGTCTCACTATAAACAAGTTGACCTCTTATTTCCCTTATTTACACAAAAAATTCTTGTCAAACAAGATGGGCCAAGGTGTTGGAATTACACATATGGAGAAGGCAATGTACTTCAAGAATATGGTATGGAGGTAACAAGCCACATGGACCCTATTTCATATGGCAAGTAAGTTTGTAAACTTGTTTCTTGTTTTAATATTCATTTTTTAGTTTTGATTTTTTTTTGTTTGAGTTTGTATAAGTTTGTTTTAATGCTATGATTTGCTAGTTTTATAGGTATAATCATATTGACAAACACCTACATGATAGAACTATGCAACAAATTATCTTTGGCGAATTCAAATGTGGTTGTTTATTGTGTTTTGAAGAGGCTTTTAATGAAGAGAAAGCTACCTATGACAGAACTAAGGTATGCAAATTAAGAGTAAATGATTTGTTATCTTATGTATTTGTTTTATTGTTTTTAGTTTGTTTTCCTCATTCTTATTCTATTTTTGTATGTAGGTTGGTGTTGATTTTGTTGCAGAAGACAATGTGGATATTGGAATTGGTGTGTTTGATGGTGTAGCAAGAGTTGATGTTACTCCCATGGTTCACAATTATATCATTATTGGTATTTTTGGTGGTTTTGGTGTTTTTGGAGGTCCTTTTAACGTCCTTATTGAGGTTATGTCTTCTAGCTACAATGTTCATATTGCTTTTACAAATTGGCAGAAAATAGTTATTCGAGTTCTTATAGCTTATTCTATGAATTGAAAGAAGAATGTGGTGCAAGTTTTAGAATTTGGCATTTGTGGATTTAGATTTGAGATGGATTCTAAAGGTGCATTCTAGATTGAGATGTTTGAAAAAGAATTGCCGAAGTACAAGGATTGCTTGGGTATGATTTTTCCTCGTCGCCCTCCTAAAACAATTAGTGTCAACATTATTTATGGGCATGTCTTTAGTCATTTGCACAATTGCCCCATTAACATTACATATGTAGTTGATTTTAAGTCTCTACCCACCTTAGGAGTACCAAGTGGAGGGGACAAGTTGTGAGTTTGCTTCATTCTGGATTCTTCATATTTTTTGTAGATTTCATAAGTACCTTGCTTTGTAACACATGCATAATAAAGGATTAGGGGGAGCTATGGAAAGGATGCAAAATCTAAGTAAACGTTTTGGATTTAATGAGGATGCCAAAATTCTTTGGTTGGGTTGTTGGGAGTTTGGGATGCCAATGTGGTTTTGGGTTTTTCCATTATTTCTAGTGTTTCTTCAGGAAGGGAGGCTAGGAGGTTTTCTGTTGGGAGTTGGTACCTTGGATTTGTTTTTATAAATGTTGATGGGTGAATGGAATCCAGATGAATGAACATTGAGAGAGCTGATCCGCAACCTTCCCTATTTTGAATTTCCTTTGTTCATGTGAATTCAGCATGTAGGGAGTACAGATTGAAAATTTTGATTTTGTGATCTTGGTTTTTGTTAATTTTGTAATCTTGGCACTTTTATAAATAAAGCAAATCTGATTTTTCTTTGTGTTTTGCTTTGTAAGTTTGTTGTTTTTTTTCCTTTGAAAAGAGCATGAAACATAAAATAAAAATTTGAAAATTTTATTGAGAAAGAAATGAAAATAATACAAATTTAAAGAAGTTATTTTAATTTATTAAAATTAAGATGGAAAGAAATAAAGAAAATGAAAATGAAAACGACTACAACTAATTAAAGAATTTTTTTTAATGAATTAAAATTTAAAAAAAAAGAATTTCAAATTAAAATAACAGCCTGGCATGTAACTTCCGACATGAACACACGAGCATGAAACCTCCCCTTGCGCAAACAACTCTCTTTTGATTACCTCGCTTCTTTCCTATTTCATAGAAAGTAAATAGTTCCATGGGAACATATAAAATTGGGGAGCTCCCCTGGCAGAACCCCTTAGGGTTCCTCTGCTAGGGGAGATCCCTCAAAATACACATAGAAATAAAAAGGGAGTTGTTTATGCATTAGTGAAGGTGCTTGGTGCTGGTTCACGCTGGCAGCCACACACTCCTCTTGGGATGACCATGAAATGACCCTCCTTTGATAACAGTTGGGATCTGATTTTGGGACTCCATCTCTCTTATATTGTTGTAGTTTCTTGGAGAAGATACTAATTTCTCTGGGTATAATAATATCAAAAAAAACAAATCATATGGTGTTAAACTTCATGCCTCAATTGCATTGTGATGATCAAAATTTTCATATTTAGTATACTAGTGTAGCCTGTGCCATTGGTCCAAGTGTGAACTGGTTACCCAACTAATTTTTTCCTTCCAAAATCATCCTTTGTAGTTTAATTGAATTTTCAATGACAAAATTACCCAAAATTCAATATTTCCTACATCTTAGGTCTCAAAATTTCTGAATCGGCTTTCATTAAATCCTACTCATTGAGGAGTTTCCAAAAATACCAAAAGCAAGTGCAAATTTTGTTCTAATTTTTTTATTTGAATGAATTTTTAATGAAAATTTTGTTCAATATTCAATCAAAAATGTATTGAATATTCACTATTTCTTACACCTTAGGTCTAAAAACTTCCAAATCACTTTCATTATATACTATTCATTGAGACCCTTTCCAGCATACCAAGAGCATGCCCATATTCGTTTTTCTCTTCTTCTTTTTTTTGATGTAAATGACTTTTCAATGAAAAAATTGTTTAATATTCCATAACTTTTTCACCATAGGTACATTATGAAACCACCTCATTGCACCCCTACTCATCCAAGGCTTTCCAACAATACCAGGAGTGTGGCAAGAGGAATCATGATTTCGAAAATCTCAATGCAACACAGAAAACAAATAAAGTACCTTCATTCATAGATAGATTAACCTATGCTATTGGCCCAAGTGTGAATTGGCTACCCAAATTAATTTCTCCTTCCAAAACCTTTTTTTAATAATTTAATTGAAATTTCAATGACAAAAACCTTTCAAAATTGAATATCTCCCACACATTAGGTTTAAAAAATTCCAAATCCCCTTCATTAAATCCTACTCATCAAGGACTTTCCCAACAATACCAAGAGCACACCCAACTTGCCCTATAAATTCTGGTTCTGATTAAATAAATTTTCAATGAATAATTTCAATAACTTCTCCATCATAAGTCAAAACATTATGAAACTAGCTCAATGCACCCCTACTCATTGAGGGCTTTCCAATGGTGCCAAGAGCATGGCAAGTCATGGTGGTTTGGAAGATCTCAATGTGGCAACCAAACAAGCAAAACAAACAAACAAAAACCTTCATTCATAGATCAATGTCTCACTTTACCACAGAACCTTAGAAGAATATATACCACTAGTTATTGGACTGCCATTGAGAAAAGGGTCTTCTATTTGTTTTGTTTATTTTATATGTAAATGCATAAGATCCCCAAACATTATTCCCAAATTCGCTTTAGGTCATGACTCATTATAGATGCAGGTGCAAGAGAACAATGGAGGTTCATTTCTTGAAGATTGGTGGTTCATCTAGAATGAATGATTGGGTAATCCACAATTATTTTTGTAGAGTGTATTCCTTTGCCTCATGTTACATAATATCAAAATCATGAATGCATAAGTTTCATAGTTCTATTTCACTTTTGATGGCAAGGTGAGCAATAAGTGGCAACTATCATTTGGGCCAAATAATTACATATATTTTATGTCCTTATTATTAAATTCTTTGTCAAAAATTCTTCTTGTTCAATCATTGTTTGCTTCCTCCTTTCCCCCTTTTAGCAAGGCATCCCAACTTTGCATTGCAATTAACACTCAACACCTTCATTTCCTTTTTACATTGGCAACTTCTCTTCCATTCCATGGGGTTTCAACTTGGTTTTACATGAAGTTTTTTGTGAACAACAGTGTTGTGAGGTTGTTGGAAGGGGTGGTGAGATAGATATGGTGCAAGCCCCCATGTGCTCTTGAAGACGTGAAACTAGTAACAAAGAATCAACTCACATTAGTGCAAGTTCATTTTTGGTTCAAGGTTCAATTGAGGTGTAAGTTTAGTAGACAATTCCACCATAGGAATTGGCACCTTATGGCTCTTTACTAATAGTTTTACAAAAAGGCAATTTGCATGACAACACATGAATTGATATTGATGTCAATTATTCAGCAACTAATGGAAATAGATCCATTGTTTTGGGAGAGGAATATGGGACTTTCAACAATGTTAAACATTTTTTAAAAAATTGGTGAAATTTCAACCTGAAAAAAATTATTTCAACCCATTCAAAGGATTTTTCATGGAAACAATGGCTTAAATTCACCAGATTTCAAAGAAAAAAAAATCCAAATCATCAAATTTTTATGATAAGTTCTTGTAGGTAGCCAAGAATATAGAAGGATTCTGTTTTTTTTCCCCTACTTTCCTATCTAGTAAGGAGCCAAATCTGGCTAAATCATGATTGCCACTTCAGCTACATCACAAAATTGAAGAAAAAAACCCATGATTGCACTGCAATGAAATTGTGACTATAACTTGACCCTTGTTGTCACAATAGATTTTGGATAGTCATTGACACATATTTATTGGAACATCCTTCATACTTTCATTTTGTAAATACAAATTTTAGGTCAATTGGTCTTCAATTCAATTTGAGTCATAGTTAGTGACGCAATTAATGTAAGGTAATTTTTTTGGACATCTTATGAATGTTTCATGGATGTATCGCAACATGAGGATGAATGTAAAGCTTTGTTTTATTTTATTTCACATATATAAAAAGGTTTGGTGGTATATTTGTACCTGCCATTTCAAAACCACCAATGTTAGGAATTAGTTCTTAGGGTTCTCAATGACATTGCGATATGTTTTTCAATAATCTATATTTGGAGAACCAAGGTATTTTGAATGTGATGGGGCTTAATAACGAGTGTTGGGCATGTCTTAAAAGGGTCTAGACAATTTTCCAACAATGCTAAAATTATGTTGATTTTTGAACATTTCAAAATGAAAACTTCAAAATAAGGTTTATGGGCAGCAGTGTTTTTTTAGGAAATTGTTTATGTAGCCTAAGTGGCGAGCATCCATAGGAAGATTTAGCCAAATCCGGCTATAAACTAGATATGAAATAAAATAAATTTAATCAACCTTTTATATTTATGGCTACTGACACAAAAACCAACTATAAGAATATGGCAATAGTTGTTTTCTCTCTCACTTCTGGTGATGGAAACCCTCCAAAATCACTTCTTTTAAACTTTCTAATTTATCTTTTTGGCATAAATTCCCCATAAAAAACCACATAGTTTGCCATACACACATGTCATGAGCCAAGGGCTACTTCCATAGGAAAAACCGTATTCTGTTGTAGTGATGATGGTACATCCCTCTCCTTGGGACCTGACCTACACACCCCAATCTACTTTGGAAACCTACCTTATCAAGCTCTAAAGCTCATTGGCTTGCAACCAATGGCCAGCCCTTTGGGTTGATCTGGATGCCAACTTGATTTTAAAAGACTTGCCATGGGGTTTCAGCCTGCATACTAATGGCTAGGTAGTGATATGTGACAGAATTCTTTCTGGGCTTTTAACCACTGTATCCACTTTATGACTTGGGAAGTTGGGAACTTGTGACCCAGGACAACAGAGTCACAAACTTCATCCATCATTGCCCTCAAGGTGGGCCTGACATCATTGCCTTCAGGTGCTTGCCTTGCTGCATCAAACTTTGGGGGAAATTTTTAAGAAGGATAGTCCTTTCCAGTACAGGTGTTTTACAACATTAAATGATCTTCATATTTTGCAGACTACCATAGTACCTTTTTTTAGGTTTGGTGGTAATTAAATTAGTTTTAGAAATGTCAAATTTTGAAGAATTTATCTGTTTAAAATGTTGAAATCTAAGGAAATTACAAGGGAGGGGAAAAAATTCAGTTGGTGGAAACCCAAGAGTTTCTTGGGTCAGGCAAGTCCACCATTGCAGGCATCCCATTATTGACAACATTTCTCTATCCCGTAATTTGGTGGAACACTAGAGTTATTGGTAAAGTCACCCTGTCTTCACCCTCTCTTTGGGCGTGCTTTCAGTCGGTATCCCCTCTTTCAGTGGTGTCCGCAAAGTAAGGAATTTTTTAATAAATCTCAGTATGAAATGCTGAAACTCAGCATTTACTGCACAAGGTTCCAGACTAATTATAGTAGTTGTACAGGTAAGAGCAGTGAAATATGTGTCGCAGCAGTCGAGGCGCTCAGGAAAAAGGAAAGACAGATGAAACTCAGTTTACCGCCAAAATTGCTCGAAAAACTAGTTTGGGTGTCAGTTATTTCGCTTTCTAAGATTTTCATTCCCAATTAAGTGTTTGATGCCCTATTATGCCGAAACTTGCCATTCTCGCCCCCTAATCGGGTGACTTCACGCATAACTCTATGGTTTCTCCCCAGTTTTACACAAAGAAGCTGTAGAAAATCTTGTAAAAGCTCTAGTAAATTATGTTCGACGTGTAGAGAGTCCAGATAAACTATTTTTTAAAATCCTGTATTTATTGTCGAAATTTCATAAACTAAATTTTTACAGCCAAAATTTGAAAAATAAAATAATTATTCAACATCCAAGTGCTGAAACTGAAAGGGGGCTATGATATGCCCTTGACAAACCCTCAAAATAAATTCAGACTATGTGACTATCCCTATAGGCACAGAGATATAAAGTCTGCCTCGTCCACAAGAAAAGAGAAGGCAATTACAATTTACCTGCCTCTGAAAGGTGGTAACAGCTGTGTGCATTTATTTTTTGAGAAGTGGTTCTTATTGATGCTATATTCTGTTAGGTTAGCAGCCTTGTTGTTAGTATGAGAGGAAGGCTCATAAGGCAAAACTAAACATGGATCAGGATTGATCAATCATAACAGCTAAGTCCTGGTATTGGGTATGTAACCAAACTTGCACATGAATGGAGTATTGCTATTAAACATTATGTGAAGATTTGTATTAGTGATTGGGGTATATAGTGGGACATAGTGTGATTCATATCAATTATATGGGGTGTGCTCACAACTTTTTAAAAACTTTTTAAGGAGTCATGTTGATTGGCCCAATTTTTTTGGATCATTGTGCATGCCAGCACCTCTTTGGACCCCCAGGATGCACGCCCCTAAATTTCACCTTTTCAGTTTATATACATGGGAATTGAACTTTGGGCAAATCATATGGGATAGAACCCAGGTGGTATTGGGAACATCTTGGGGAACACATTTGGGAACCCTTGGTGGAACATGATGAGAATCATTGAGAACCAGGGAAAAAACACAAAAAATCCCTCTCCCCCGTCCCCTCCAAAAAAGAAATACAAAAAACTGGATCGTTCATGAGCGCATGCTGAGCCTTCCCATTAGCTGCATGAAACTTTTATTTCCAAAACAGCACCAGAACCCTGAATTTGGTCATACACGGATGAGATTCAAAAAAAACTTGCAAAAAAGTACATTAGAGCATTCAAAGGGGGGGGGTTGGGGATGTGAACTCATAAAACCATCGATTTTGGTGGTAAACTGAGTTTCATCCTGTCTTTCCTTTTTCCTAAGCGCCTACCTGTACAACTATTATAATTTAACCTAAGAATCATCCTCGTTTACACTTACCGGCACCTCAAAAAAATCTAACACACATCAGGGTTTTCAAAAATTGAAAGACAACATAGAGAGTTCCAAAAAACAAATCCACAATCTTTGGAATAGAACTCAAAATCCACCTCGTCCATGTTTTTTCATCACAATGGATTGATATGAATGTTTGGACAAAAAATATCAAGAGGTTTCAAATATTGAATACATAAATAATATCTTTTCCACCTAGTTTGAAAGAGGAATTGTGGATTGTTAAATTGCACATTAGGCTAAGGAGATGTATAAGAAGATATTCATTAATATTTGGGACCAAATTGTCTAAATACAATGTTAAAAATATATATATGAAATTTAGTATTGGTCGTATCACAAATCTTTTGGGTCACAATTTGGTAATAATAGTTGTGTGAATTATTTTTTCATAGGTTCATATTATCTATACATGAATGTCATGCATCTAAAACATGTATTTAAAGCATATATAAATAGGATAATTATGGATGAAAATCTTTCATCTTATCTATATGTGTTTCATATGTGTTTTAAACATGTGACATTTGTGTCAAAACAATACAATTCTATGGAAAGGCAAATTTCACACAATTACTATTGTCAAATGATGGCCCAAGATATTTATGATGCAACTAAATCTAAGTTTCATAAAAAAAATTAACATTATATTTGGATAGTCTAGCCAAAAAAATATTAATGAATATCCTTCTTTTACATTTGCCTAGTCAAATGTGCAATTTAATGGGCCACAATTCTTCCATCAAATTAGGTGGAATTAATATGATTTATGTACTCGATATCTCTTGAATTTTTTGTTGAGACATTCATATCAATCCATTGTGATGAAAAGACATCGGTGAAGTGAATTACTAATCACGATTAGCTTGTACTAATCATAGTAAGCTTCACATCATGATTAATGATTACTAATTATGAGGGGCTTGTGTATGTACTTGATGGCCCTATTCGATTCCAAATTTTCCAAGTCAATAATGACACCTTGGCTATATGCCATTTTGGATTTTTTTAAAACATGGAATTAGTATCTCAAAATTATTGATGACCACATGTATGCAAATACATGAAATTTTTTGTTGGGTCATGTAATGTTTGTGCATGAGCAAAGAATCCTCATCATTGCCCACATGGACTTCAATAACCATCGTTAATCCCTGCATTGTCATGGTTTTCAATCTCCATGAACTTCACAAATTTTCCACCTTTCAACTCATTCAACTTCATTTTGGTGGTGGTCGAACACTTGAACAAGATGGTTCATTTTATTTTTTGTACCAAAGTAATAATTAACGAAAGAACAACTAATTTATTTTCTAATCATGTTTTCCAATGTCATGGCCCCCCCTTGAGGAAATCATTTGTGATGCGGACCACACTTTGCATCCAAGTTATGGAAAAGGTTCTTAGAGCTATTGAATGTGAAGGTCAAATTGTTTTCAACTTTTCATTTTCAAATAAACAAAATGGGTTATTCAAACTTACTTTTAGAAAATTGTGAGCCTTACCAACATGTTTATGCATGGTAGTCTCAATTTTCAAGAAGTACATCAAGGATATTGGGGTGCGATAAATTTATCAGAGGTTTTCAACAATTTCAAATTAGAATGGGCAATGATAGGTGTGCATGGTCATGAGGGGTTATTTTTGTTTTGGAATTTGATATTGGATTAATGAAATGGAGGGTTAATTTTATTTTTTTGACAAAAGTTGGTAATCATAGTTTTAAAACTTCAATTGCACGATTGGGGCTAAGAAGCTTTCAGAGGGTTGACATTAGAAGTGAACAACAAAATTTATAATGTTTGACAAAACATTCATCTTGTTCTATTACTTAAAGGATAATTGTGCACTAGAACCTAAGCAAAAATGATTTGAAATTCTTGAAACACTTAAAAGTGTGACAATAAATGTGTCCAATGAAAATAAATTAGAACAATCTTCAAGCACTATAAGCATGTAGGATTAACTTGAAACAACATAACAATAAAAATAAGTAATGTGAAAGGGTGGCAATTGCAACATAGATTTATTCAAGTTGTGGATAAGCTCAAGGATGAATTACAAGTATGAGCTACCAATACATATTGAGTACTAGGGGCTATGCCATAGTGGAAGATCATAATTGTAGGAAATATAAGATGTATCATATGGTGCGAACTAAATAATTCACCTTGCTATTAGGAAGCAGTTGATGAATCAAAATACGCAACCAATAATAGCGTCCAACGCAGATAATTGAAAACCATGCGAAGATCAAGGTGCCTTCAATTTCATAAAAACCTTCGCAAACAGTTTTGGTTCATCACCAAAAATGAGGTCGAATTGCAACAAAATCACCAAAAAACAAAAATATGGAAAAATTTAATAATACCAAGCTCAAGGGGGTTCAACTTCAAAACAAGGGGGCACCTCTCATAGTTTAAAATCTTCGTCACGAGGGTGTTGGGTCAATGTCAAATTTAAGGATGATTCTCAAGGGGATTCCTCATTTACTTGTGCAACTTGAAACCCATAAAACGTGATCATATAACGCCATGATTTCAACAAAAGAAATTTTTTAAAATCAAAATCAACTTAACAATGAATGGGTGGAAGACATGGTACATCAAGATGTGTGACTACAATTTATATGTCAAGGAAAATGAAAGAATGATGCAAAGTAACAGTTTAAAACCATGGTAAAACAAAACCCTAAAATCAATGGAAAAAAGGTTTAAGTAAAATCTTTTGAGGTGAAAAGTGGAAAGAGGTGAAATAGATGCTTTTCATTTTCCTTCCAAGGGCCATGGAACATGAAACATTTCAAGGGCCATTAAGTTTGGAGCCTTCCAATGGCCACTAAACAAAGATGTTTCCCTATTGACCACTAAACTTGGAACCTTCCATTGGCCACCAAATTGGGGTTTTTCCTTGTTTCCTTCCTTTTTCTTCCTTTTAAAAGCATGAACTTTAATCATTTGGATGTCTAGTTTCGGACGTGATTTATGATTTAAACCTTTGAATATTTGTTCATGTAATTTTCGTTAGGAAGAGAGGAATGATTAGTCCTAGTAAATTGTGGAAAGAGAGATAATAACATTGGATCATAGTAGTATTTTTAGAAAGATGGAAATTAATAGGGGTGGATTTGGGGCTTAAAACCTTGAAAGTTATGCATAAAACCTTTTCAAGTTTTGTAGCATAATTTTTTTTGGTTTAGGTGCAGAATTTGAGATTTGGTGGGTAGATGCGCCTTGTAATTAGCTTTCTAATGAGTTAATGAAACATAGATTTAGATAGAATATGTGATGGCAACAACAATTTAAGTGATTAAAAGTTTGTTGTCAAGTTGAGCTTTCTACTTTCGTAAAACCCTTTCGGGTTCTATAACATAATTTTTTTATTAATTTAGGTGCAAAATTTGAGATTTGGTGGGTAAATGCACCTTGTAGTTAATTTTCCAATGAGTTTTTACAAGCTATATTTGGATAGAGTATGTGATTATAACAATGATTTAAATGATTAAAAGTTTGTTGTCAAGTTGAGCTTTCTACTTTCATAAAACCCTTTTGAGTTCTATAACATAATTTTTTTTCTAATTTAGGTGCAAAATTTGAAATTTGATGAGAAAGTGCGCCTTGTAGTTAACTTTCCAATGAGTTTTTACAAGCTAGATTTGGATAGAATATGTGATGGCAATAATGATTTAAGTGACTAGTGGTCTATTGTCAAGTTGAACATTTTGTTCACTCTTTAGAAGTTGGTTTAGGTGGGTGATAGTTTAGCATAAAACTCTAAAATTTGGAGAATTTGAACTTTGAAAATATATTTATCAATTCCAATTTTAAAAAATCATTTTGGATTAGTGGAGAGGAAAAGGTGTGTAGTCAAATGGAGGCATGTTGATATCACAATTTTGGCTTCAGCAACACTAAACTTCATGATGCATTGAGTTCCTCACCTTCAACGTTTCAAATTCATTTAAAGCATCACCAAAAAATTGTGTAGGTGAAGTTGTTTAGTTCATCATAGTTAGACGTCTATGTCAAGTAAAGGAAGTTGATCAATGTGAAGTCAATTGCTATTAGAACAAATCACAAACAATGCATATGAGGCAAATTATTTGTTTTCAACTACAAACATGATTTAATTTGAAGATACATTCATGCATTTCTCTTTCACTAATATGTACCTTCAAATATAATGACCTCATAGAACCAAGAATGGAGGGATGGAAAGTGATTTCACAAAGAGGTATTTTGAATTATTGAATGTGGAGGTCAAATCAAGTTTTCAACTTTCCATCTCCAAACAAACCAACAAAAAAAAAACAATTAATTTTTTAATAATATTTGTGATGCATAATCAATAATCATCGAGAAGTTTGGTTGGACCTCTTACCCATGATAATTTTTTTTGTAACAACACTTGATGCATTTGTAACAAATCAAACACATTTCTTTATGAACCATGGTTTACACCTTTAGTTTAATCTTCACAATGTGAACAATGTCATGAATTTTGCAACTAAAGATTAGACCATGTGGTTGGTGGACATCTAGGCATAACTTGTGTTTCATCTCTAAAATATGCAAAAATAATACAAACAAAATGATAATAAACATTATAAAAAACAACTAAGCTTCAAAATTGGAAACCAAGTTTGGCTCCATCGACAATATATCAAAACAACATGACCTTTTGAGAAATTGGACTATGAAAGACTTGGTCCATTCATCATTAGCAAACAAATAAACATTGTGCCCTTCCTATTCAAAATTTTAAATTCCATGAAAATCCATGGATTGTGTTTCATGTTTCCTTGTTGGAATTGTACCATCATCCACAATCTAAGCAAAAGTTTTCTTACCACTTCCACCAATTGGAATATGAAGTGAAAGAAATTATCAACTTTAAAATCTTAAATTATCAATTACACAATAGTTCATCCATTGGTGAAGTTATGATGTGAATGAACATACATGGAAGCCAACTAAACAATTTTTAAATTCCAGAAGTTCATGGATGCATATCCCATGCCATTCCCACCAACATTTATCACGACCTTTGACACTAATTACTCCCACAAATTTAGAATATTTTTTTGTTTTTAAAGTAAGGATGAAATAATATAACTTTGTGACAACAATGAAATATAGGAAATTTCAACATCAAACCACATGTGATGGTTGTTGTAGTCATATTCTTATATATACCATGTGTCAATATCATACATGAAAATTTTATTTTCTTCATATTGTTTATGTGTAATATTTGAAGATCTTGTTTCGTTTTAAAGCATTTCCAACCATGCTAGGTATCTAAACCTACATTTTTGTTAACCTTGTAGTAATCACAAATTTGATTTTATAAGTGTTAATTTGTAGTTATTAATTAGATATTAACATGTATGAAACATAGATTTGATTTTTATAAATGTTAATTTGTAGTTATATTTTTAATTATATGATAATTTATATTAAGGTCAAATTTGACCTTTTAAAATGTTAAATTAGAATCTATAATTATTTTGCTAGTTAGATGTTACCATGTATTAAGTACAAATTTGGCTTTTGTATGTGTTAAATCAAAATTTGAATAAATGTTAATTAATTATTAATTATATATTAGTTCATACTCAATTAGGTAATTACTTTAATTACTAGTTAGTGTTCCATGTTTGAATTAGTGTTAGGTAGCTATTTTAATCATTAATAAGAACCACCTAGCCTATATAAGGAGGTCATTGAATCTTTTATATATTTTTTCGTTCTAATAACATCATAGCATTTTCTTGTTATCTTTTTAATTTGAATCTATACATTATGTCTAATTTGAACATGCATGCATAGGAATAATGAGAATCTTGTATATATGTCTTCTAGAAGTCTATATTTTATCTATCAACAATTTCTCACATTGATTACTACATATTTACATATCCCAAGCCCCACCCATAAACTTGAAAGTGAGACTTTCAGAAGTGGGAAACCACTAATAGTAAAGCAAGTGGAACAATCAAATAATATGACTAATTGAAGAATCTAGCAAATCCACATCAAGATTTAAAGTTTATATTGACTTGCACCAACCATTGCATCATGTGCAGATATGATGTTGCAAAATCATTTTATGAACCAAAATGGTAAGTTTTTGACGTTACATTGTGGACATAAAGAAAAGGGCGCACTGAACATTTGTAAAAAAAGTTTAATAAAAATAGAATCACTACAAATTTATTCGAATTTAGAGATGCCATCTCCTATGTTTTACTTTCATACACTAACTAAAGTACTACCATATTTTACCACTAACTTGGTAGGATGCAACTAAGACCCTAATTTTAAATTATTTTTTCTTCAAGGAATGTTTTGACTTCTACCACAAATTTAAAGTTGAAATGAATATATGAGTTCAACACTAACCAACCCATTATTACTAGGATCATGAAATACCTCTTTTTATCATCATACCCAAGCCTCATCCTTTTTATTTCTTAGCACATTGTTTCGCTCTAATAATTATTACACATTGGAAGTTTTAAATAACCATTAAGCAATGCATTATTCAAAAAAATAACTAGGTAGAATTCTTCCTTTGTAACCCCAATACCAATCTCCACATTTCACAATCCTTTAAATCTTCTAACTCCACAACATTTTGATGTTTAACACAACACATATTCATTTCCAAAGCTTGCCAATCACTAGAAAAAAACAAGCACTACCAAGCATCCAACTCACCACAAATATTCTCTAGCATAATTCAACAACTTAAAGTCTAGAATAAAAACATGAACAACTAGGTCCAAATTCTTTAAGGTGTACCAGTAAAGACAAAAAGGACCTAGTCCTAAATGGAGTTTTGTTTTCCCCTATATTTTGATCCCCATCAATATTAATGAGTCAAGATATGTTAAATTATTTATAAATACCATATCTTAAACCATCATAATTTTAAATTCCATCAATTTCATTCATTTTTTGTCTTTACATGGTCAAATAGGATTATCCAAAAAGGGAGTACAAAAAGGGTGATAATGTGACAATATTTTTGTATTGCTTAAAGAATTTGGACCCAATTGCACATTCACTTCATGTCATTACCTTCATCACCCAAAACCAATAACCAAAAAAATAATCAATAGCCAAAAATTGTTCAATGGTATGATCTCCAAAAATCTCCATAAGCTTTCCAACCATTGTCATCAAACAATGCCAGAAGTTGACAAAACCTTAATCCACTTGAAACATTTGTGATGAATGAACTAGGTGAACAAGGTCTTCATTGTGAGTTAGCAAGATAAGTTACCATTCTTAAACATTTACTACTTTATTTTTTTCTATTTTTAGCATGTGGAAATGTAAAATCCTTGAACATAGACGAGCTCCCATTTCAAGGATTTGTGTGAAATATTCTTGCACACCTTCAACATGAAGATATGCACTCACAAAACCTGCTTGGAAATGGAACTACTATGTAGTTGTAATCTAACAAGTAAGGTGATTCAATGTAATGCAATGAAGTTCACTAAGAATCTAATGCGTTGTGTCCACTTGGAAGATACAAAGACATTGTGGGAGAATTGTAACTCACCATGATGCAATGTGAAGGGGCATTATGTTGATGTTCATTCAATGTCACGCTTGATGGTTGAACCCTTTTTGTTCCATTCGTCATAACATCTACATATAACTTCCTAATTTAACATGCATTGGATTTTTGAAAAGTTAATCTAAAAGGAACCATGTTACAAAATCTTATAAGTTTTTTATATTTTTGATCAAGAGTTAAGCCTTGGGACTAAAAATCATTTTGCTTAGATTGAGGAAAAAACAAACAATTTCAACCCCCTCTACTTCCGGCAAGTGTAGCTCTCTTACAACAAACCCGATGATGTCGAAATTTGGAGAGAACCTTCTACATTTGCTAAACGATTTTTTTAAAAAATTTGACACAAATCCAACGGTGGATTTGGGAGGAACAACTATTTGAAATAAAACTCCAGAGGCTTTGTCATGGAAATCCTTCCAAGCTTATTTCTTGCACACCTTTTTCATGAACAACACCTTTTCACACATAATAACTAATCTTTTCCTCACACATTCATTTTCCTCCTTTCCCCTTCCCCCAACACAAGATACTCCTCTCTCCCTTGGTAAGCCTCCATGACCTTTCCTTGAGCTTGTTCCCCTTGCCCAATGGAAGCTTCAAAATCTTCCCTTCCAATCAATGGCCTTTTCATCTTTCAAGAGCTAACAAAAATTGAGAATGATTTGCCCTTCAATTGATTTTAGGATGAAAATTCTTGGGCCCAATAAGACACAAAAAATATTCCATCCTCTAATCAAATAGGATGACAATCCTCATGACTAATGGGATTGGAGGACTCATCTTTCCCCTTATCTTAGATATCTTGATGAAGTTCTTGAGCTTGATCCTTATCCTTTCTGTCCATTAACCTTCACATCCCACTTCTTCATCCTAATTATTTCAAGTAATTAATAACTAGGACAATTTATTGGTAGTAACAAATAAACATCCTTGAGTCCTTACTTGATTAAATCAACTCAATGGTTGAAGTAACATCCCCGCATACCATTTACTCCTTTGATATCTCCTACCTATTTTTTCTTCCATGCACTAATTAACTATGTAGTACATAGTAAATTGAAATTAAAATTTGCATCACAAAAACCCCCACATACTTCAAGATCCACCGTCGAAATTAAGGTTCGATGAATCCATTAGATCTAAGATGTTCGAGTTTTCATGAGGTTTCGCCGTCACTCCCACACTTTACGCCTACCCTAATTTGTTAAATAAAAAAATTTCGACCCCTTCTGAACGCAAGTACCACATTGTTTCTGTTACCCTTTTAGTTTTTGTTGATGCAGATGAGAATTTAATCATGGCGGATGATGTCGCTATGCCCTCAAATCCTCTAGTTTCCCTAATAAAAAAGGAAGAGTTTGAAGAAGCATTGTTTGACGTGAATGTCTCTCAACGGTCGCGCGAAGAAAAACCATCCAGAAGAGTGGTGCACACTCGAGTTGATCGTTCGGCATGGGATCGTCAATTGTCCCCTAACCCACATGCCTTAGCAATTTATTTAAAATTTGTTCTTATTTGTGGAGTCACACAAGAAAGGTTTGAAGAGTGTCAATGTGAAGATAATGATGTTCATTTTCATTGTTGAACTTGAGTTTCCGGTGATGGCCATTATCGTTGGCTATGAAGCCCAATCAACCCTTTTTCCATGGAGCATCAAGCTGAATACCTAGTTCGCACCATTCGTCGCATTCTAGAGTTTTTGTAATTATGATCTATCCCCTTAAAGTTGTTTACTAAATTGTAATTCACCAGAGACCACTTAGGTGGAAATGTTAATACTTAAGTTTGATTTTGATTTTGATTTTATTTAAGAGTTTGATAGAAGTGAAGACTAAATAAAGATGTATTAGGATCACATCCTAAAAATCTTTCAAGTACACCATTCGTGCTTGAAGATTATTCTATAAACTAACTTAATATTGTCATGTGAAATGTTATTGTTAATTATGGGCTTGTATTCCCAATATATCAATAAATCACATCTAATTTTACATCCTTTTTCCCTTTTCTACAACATAAAAGGATAATGCACTTAAAAAGGTTTACTAAGTCCTAAAATTAACTAAGCCTTGCATCAATTTAAATAAAAATAAATTTACACTGAAATATCCAAAGGCTAATTCAACTCTTAATAATTATTACTTGGAAGTTTATCAGGATTCAAATCATTAATACTAAGGAAAACTATGGAACTAAAGTTTAACAATTTGTGGTATTATAATCCATGACTCACAATTTGCTATTTTATTAATATAATGGAATAATGTAATTGTAAAATCAGATTTTTAAATGCCAATAGTGTGTTTCAACTTAGTTATGTGCTTGTTGTGTTGATGTCATTGTAAATGATAATAATAACACAACTTTTTGGGCTCATTATAAAGTTGCGAAATTTCTCCCACATGAAGGGAGGTGTAAAATAAATGACCAATGGGTTAAGTTCTTATGAATAAAAATACAAACCAAGTGATGTCATAAGTTATGTAATATTTTTCCTTAGGAAAGCGTTTAGTAAATATATCAACTACCATATTTTCATATTTTCATATTTCAATCCAACTTGTTAAACTTGAAGTTTTTTTCTAGTAAAATGATATTGTGTGTCAATGTGCTTATTATGTGCGTGATGTTTAGGGTTTGAATGAAGACAATAACAATTTGATTATCAACACAAAGCAATGTGGAATGTAGTCAAGGAAAACCTAATTCAAATAATAGTTTTTTAACCAAATGGCTTTTATTGTTACTTTAGATAAGGCCATATATTTAGATTTAGTGTTCAAAATAACAACTAAGGTTTGTTTATGATTTGCCCAAGATATAACAACATTAGCTAATAAAAAACAAAATCCAAAAGTTGAGTGACATGTGTTTTTATTGTTGGCCCAATTAGTGTCCAAAAACCCAAATAATGTGGCCATCATTTTGCCTTTGGTATTGGATGCCTATTAGTAAAGTACCATTGATGTAATGTAGTATATGTTTGGCAATTAGCCAATGTACTTCCCCATAATCGGAAAATTATTGTGCCAAACTAGACATTCTACAAACAATTTGGATGAATGTGCACTATTGCATCCATTAGGTTGCCCTCCACTTGAGCATAGGGCTTAATTGCATTAGAAATTGGGTTTTTAAATTCTAAGGAATGTCATCTTTAGATAATTTCATATTGGATTTCATGGGTGTAAGAAATAAAATATAATTCATCATATTGAAGTTATGTAAAACTTTAATTAAGTATTTTTCTTGTAGCAATATCACCCAACTTACTTTTCTATTTAGAATGATTTGTATGCCAAGACAATAGTTAATGTCTCCTTCATGAAACATGGCAAACTTTTTATCCAATAGCTCTTTCAATTCAAATATAAGGTCTAGATAATTGCTCACAAAAATGCATTCATCAATGTATACAACTAGAATAATAAAGTGACCTTTGGCACAAGACTTGATGTACATGTTGGGATCAACCTTCATCCTTGAAAATTTATGACTTCTTAAAGTGGTATTTAACCTTTGATACCATGCCCATGAGGATTGTTGTAGTCCATAAAATGATTTATTTAACCCAAGGATACAAAATTTTGGGCTTTTGGAATTGGAAGTCCATGAGGTAATTGCATAAATATCTGATTAGATGGCTACTAATGCTAATAGCATCCTTATGGAAGTGATTTTTACAACAAGGAAATTGTTTTTCCAAAATTAATCCTAGGAATCTAACTAAAGCCTTTTGCAACAAGGTGTGTTTTATATTTATTCACACTTCTATCTTATTTTGAAGATCCTCTTACAAGTGATAGGTTTTTTCTTGTTTGGTGATGTAATGAGTGTTGATGTTTTTTTTTCTCTAAATTTTTTGAATCTGTGGCTTTTTTTCAATGTAAAAATTCACTATTTTTTAAGGTTTATGATATGGATTGAGGTTCTAGAATATGTAGTTGTGCAACAAGTGCTTTAGGATTTGATTTTTTTATTGGGGTTTTCATTAGCTTTTCTACTTTCTCTAATCTTTACAAATCTATTAGATGTTTGCATTTTTCTCTATGATCTAACATGCATTGTTTCACTAGAAGAATTATTGGATGTAGGTGTAATAATTATATTACAAGAAATAACTTTATCACTGGGATTGTCAACTTTTTGATTAATAACACTTAGTTTTGAAATTTTTGAAATAAAATCCAAAAGTTGTGATGATCCATTTTCTTGGTGAGATGGTGATTGAATTCACATTTGATTCAAGTTTGGTACATTATCTTGTATGTTTGTGGTTGATGTGCTTGCAGCTAATTGTCAAATAACTTTAAAAAATTCATTGTGTAGATGGTAGAATTGGCTAAAGATTATTCATGGGGTTAAGTGCTTCAAAGTTTGGTGGTATTCCAATGACTATATTAAAAAAGGAATAATCCAATTCTTCTTAAGGTTGTCTTAAACTAGATTGAATCAAGATTTTGGATTTAATGCATGACATTTCATTAAAAAACTACATCTCTTGATATAATTGTTTTCTTATACCCCTTCTTCATCATTTGATAAACTTTTGATTTTTCATTAGAACCTAATAGGGTTTAAGGTGAGTCAAGTTTTTTGTTTATTGTCCTTATGAATTAGCGCATATGCTTTACACCCAAAAAATTTAAAATGTGATATATTAGGTTTATGACCAATCCAAAGTTCATGTGTTGTCTTTGACTTTTCTAAAGATTTTGTAGGTGATTGATTTTGTAAATAATTTGGTGTAATGAGTGCCACAACCCAATAAGATATTTAGTTACTTTAACAAGAGATTTATTTTTCCTTGTTGTGGGGTGTTTGCCATAGTAAATTCTCAAGTTCTTATTCCATGTTTTTGACAAAAAGACATAGACTTCAATATTGGATTTGTATTCACCTTCATTATCATTACAGAAGATTTTATTTTCTTGTTGGTTTGATTTTCTACCATTGCTTTGTAGATTTAATATTTTAAAAAAATTGATTTATTATTCAATAAATAAATAATAATGTAACAACATTTATAATCTATAAGTTTTTTAAAATATTTGGAATCCTTGTGTGAAGTTACTTGAAGTGGACCACAAATATTGCCATGGATTAAATCCAATAAATCATGTGGTTTGTTGATAATGTATTTTAAGAATTTTATTTTATGTTGTTTCCCTTTTACACAAGATTCACGAAAGGTTAAATCTTGTTCATTTTAATTGTTTAGTCCACTTACACTTTGTTGACTTTGCTTTAATTTGATTTTATTTATATGACCTAACTTTAGGTGCCATAAATTAACATCACATAATGTTATATTCAAAGGTGTAACATATGTAGTTCGTAGTGGAATATATTTAACCCTTAGTTTGTAAAGATCAAATTCCATATTATTGTATTTGCCTACCAAGTTTGGTTATTAATGGCTATTGTTCTGTTGGTGGCTATTGGTGGATATTGATCGTTATTTTAGGTTAAATTATCATAGGCTATTGGTGGTTCTTAGTGGTTATTATATTAGTGAATATTTGTGGTTATTTTATTAATGGCTATTGTGGCTATTATATTATAAGCTATTGTTGGATATTTGAAGTTATATTATCATAGGTTATTGGTAGTTATTTTATTGTAGGTTATTTTAAATTTTTTTCATAGGCTATTATTAATTATTCTAAGTTATTTTACTTTAGGTCATTATATTATATTTTAACTTATTTTAAATTGTTATACTTAAGATAAAATAAGTTATAATAACGTAAAGTATAATGACCTTGAATAACTTGAGTATAACTTTAAATAACATATATTAATTTAAAATAAAATAACCTAAGGTATAGCCTAAGGTTAGTTGAATAATTTAATTTAACTTAAAATTAAAAAACCTATAATAAATTATCTAAGATACCTTCAGGTATAATAATTTATAATAACCTATAATAACTTAAGGTATAAATTAGAATAATTAAGGTAGCTTAAAATAATATAAGATATATCATAAAATAACATATGATATTTAAAACAATAACATAAAAATAAACCTATATACCATAGTAAATTATAATAGTGAATTATGTCAATTAATAGTGAAACACAATGTTTACATAATGATATTATAGTGAAATAACTTTAATTAGGGTGAAATCATTAAAGTGAAGTGAATTTATTTCACTTTTAAAATCCCACAGTGATTTAAGCTAATGAATTACACCTCACTTTTGTACTAATGAATGGATATTACAATAATATTTCCTTTAAAATTTTTAAAAATGAATTGTAATGTTTTAGTTTGGTTTCTCTTCCAACTTGGTCAAGTTGTTTTGCAAACCAAAAATAAATTAAAATCCTTGAAATATGTAATACATTAGTAATATCTTTTATATTTTGGCTTGAATTTAGTTGTATGGAAACATTTCCTTGACCATAAATTTGATGAGTTATGTTATCACCTAAATAAGAAATTGTCTTTGCTCCCACTTTTCATATGTCACAAGTGAATTTTTGTCATGTGACATATGTTGGATAAACCCAAAATCCATGTACCAAACTTGGTCAAAACTTTCATTGACCCATAATGCAACAACACACAACTTTTGATTGCTTGTAGTTATATTCATTTGGGTTTTTTGTAATAACCTCCATTGTAATTATATTACGATAATCTTTGTTCATATATCTCAATTTTTTACAATATAAACATTTCATTTCATTTTTTTTATTGTCTTATTATTTAAAAATTGAAGGTCTCTTTGTTTTTATTTGAAGAAATTTTTTACTATTTTGTTCAATTGTAGTTTGCAAGCCTTTTGCTTACAGAAAGTGTACTAAAGCCATATGTTGCACTTCCCAAAATTTTCATTATTGTTTCTTCCTATAATAAATCTAAAATTAAATACTACAAGGTGAGGTTAAGTTATAATTTCATATAACTAATAAATGTTTGAGAACTCAAAGGTAGACTTCTCATTAAACAATCCACCTCACCATTTAAAACAAGAGTCCAACTACATAGAATTGTTTTAAAAGATATTTAAATTCATCTATGTGTTTTGTTAAACAATACATATCCTTTCAATTTCATTGTTTGTGATTTGTTTTTAAAAAACATTTTAGTTATGACATATTTAGATTCATATATTTGAGTTAATTTTGACCACAATTCATGTTATGATACTTTTGATTGCACATGAAAAATCATAGAATTATCCAAAACATTGTTGATGATGGAAAGAGTCAATATATCACATTATTCCCAATCAACAATGTTACCAACATTAGTGGTTGCTAATTGGGTAACACTTGTTATTTGTGCAATAGTTGGTGCCAGTAGCTTTGCCTATGTACATTCAACAATAAGCAATAACTCTTCTTGTTTGAATACCAATAATAATCTATGTTCACATACATGAAAATAGGAACCATCAAATTTTTGAAATGACTTATGTTCACTTTGGTCAATGCCATTCTTAATTTGCAATATGACCCTCAAATCATATGAAACTTGCAAAGCAACAATTGACTAGGTCCAACAATTCTTTGAAATAGACACTCTAAATTCTTTTTGTTGATTCATTTTGAATTCTTTTGCTAAATGTTTCATGTCAATCATAACTTATATGATCAATTAACATACTTTAAATTGATCTTGACATGATACTCTATCAATCAAAAGCTAAAACATTTAAAAATATATGACAAAATCAATCGTGACCAAATTGAACTTAAGTACCATATTGGAACTTGGGCTTTGTGTTGCTGCACACTACCAGTGATGTTCAATCTTTTTTTTCTTTATCATGTTCCCATTTGGTTTTCAATATCTTGTTATTATTTATATCAATTTCAAATTTAATTTAAATTATATTAAATATCATATCCATGATGGGCAAAGTAAAAGAGGGAGGTAATTATTAACAAAAGAATGAGGTAGTTAAATTGGGAAATGATGAAGTAGTTATGAGTTGTCTTTAAAATTGTCCCTGAAATTGTTTTGGGATGACCATATGACCAGAATAGTCATGTAAAAGTGACATACAAATTTTTTTTGCAAACCACCCAATATAAACCAATTCTTACATCACTGAAATTATAGAAAAATGATTTGTATTCATTATTGCATCAACAATGTCTCTAGAGATCATAGATATGACAAACCATTGAAAGTACTTATGTCTAAAAACATTGCTACGATATATATATATAATCATGTATTGTACAATACACATGTATAGTAATCTAATGCTTATAGTGTGTGGGTGGGGATGCTCATGTATCTTTCTAAAGTGTAAAAACACAAAGGGTAGGTGTGTTAATAAAATGTTTGGTTTGGGTCTCAAAGCATCATTTTTTGTGGAGGTGAATTTTCATCCCTTGATGACAAGGTTTTATTTTTTTTTAACAGAGTGAATATTTGACTAATTTTGCTAAAGTTTTCAGAACTTTTTGCCAAATTTTTGAAACCACAGAATTCATATAGATATAAACACTTGTCCCAAGTATCCTTGGAAATCCACAATGGGAAGGAGAGAGGCAAAGAAAAAAAAAAGGGGATCTGACTTTGGGAGAAGATGCCAGGAATAATAAGTTACCTGACAGTTTTCAGTTGTTTACCCAACAAACCCTAAGCCCTTTTCCACACATGGAACCAGGTGTTGTGTCAACAACAACAACAACTCAATACTCAATTCAAAGGGTAGGTGGAGGTAGGTGGGCAATCAAGACAGAACCAGCAGACGTGCATTACAGCACCCCGGAAAACACTTGGAGAAATTTCCTAGTATATGTATGCGGAGGGCACCTTATATGTGTATTATTTTTCTCTATTTTGGTTGGAAATGCAAGCAGCAAGCCCCATTGTCGGTAACCTTAATGGTACAACCCAACCCTATCTGCCCCCCCCCCCTTGTTTGCCCATTTCGCTAGTTTAGTGACCTTTGGGCTTCCTAATAAACCGGTCAGTCAGGAGTACAATTATCAATCTTTTTACCAAGACCACCCAACCAACAACCCAACAACTAGAACTCAACAAGTCATGTCCAATTTAAGTAGCACTTGAGCCAAAAGGAAAAGTTCCACTTGTTCCTACATTCTTTAGTATACTGAGCACCCCCTACCCCGCCCCTCTCGCGTCTCTCTCTCTCTCTCTCCACATACATTGTGCTCTCTCTCTCTCTCTCTCTTTGCTATGTTCCTGGCCTTTCAAAAGTGCCAAATTATAGTGCAATAAGGGCCTTGAGGATCTGGTCTGGTCCAATTAATGGACTTGCATGGGAAAGGACAAGGTGAATTCAACCATTGGGCCAGAGTGAACCAGCAGCACTCACCAGTACACCATGCAGGATGGGTGATGAGTTGACAGGAAATACATTTTCATTGTATTCCTATCCCATAGCCAACCAGGGTGGTTAGGTATGTACTAACACACTAACCATCCACATGCATCTACTTATCTTGTAACCACCAAATGCCTTCCTTACCTACCTACATAGTAACCACTTTTCATTTCTGTACCTGCTTTACCTCTGATGCTCACCCATCTATAGTAGTCATTTCATTAGTCATCACCTAAGTAGTGTGAGGGTGCCAAGTAGGAGGGTTTATAGGATAAGTCACTAAGGCGGAACCTTGGTAACGCAGTTGTGGTTCATCCAAACTGAGTGATAAGGGGATTTTCAATGGATGGTGAAGTGGTGGTTGCTAGCTCACATAATCTCTATTGTACTTGGCTGCATTGTTGTTTTTCCACAAGTTTTCCACCACCACACCAACCTTTCTTGTTTTATTGGATTGGGCATGATGAAAGAGCTGTGGCCTTTGGGGTTCCCAAAGACTTTCCATCATAAGTCTCTTCTTCTTCTTCTTCTTTGATTGTTCAGACAGTTCCAATTCTGTAGGTTGACATTTGGTCGGCAGGTATGAAGTATGAACACATGTATGGTCTTGTTCAATAAATAAAATAAAATAAATAAATAAATAATGAATAAATGTATGGTCTTGTTCCCACCTGTTAGTACACATTCATTCTCTTGTATAAAGTTAATTCATTATGAAAACAAAAAATTCTGAATTCTTTAATTCTTGCCATTTCATTCCATAAATAAATACATAAATAAATTCAACGTAACCTTGTCGTCAGAATCAGTTGAAATGTTGAACCTATTGTGATTTTTGATACACATTTGATTTAGTGATGCCCAAGTATGTTCAAAAGTTGATACGAGACGAACATTAGTTATGACCTATCACATAATTGGCCGCATGCAAATGGAGTTTGCAAAACAATTGAATACCCTAAGCCTAGGGTCAGTTTCCACATGGATGAAATGAATGATTTTTTTTTCAAAAAATTAATTCGTTTTTATAAATTTAAAATTACTATTTTTTCATGATCTACTATGATATTGTTGTATGAGGAGTGAAATTCTTCAGATTGTAGCTTGCGATAATTATGATGGTTTTCAACACTTGAACTCCGTATTTTCACGAAAATAGTTTGAGTGTTTTAAAGATTATTTAATGATGAAACTGACCCTATGGAAAAGGATTGGAATTGAGAAGCAATCTCCAAAATAACATTGGAAACTCATTTGTATGAATTAAATCAACATAATTTTAACAATATGACTAATGCAGTACCACCATGGTAGGGACATGAGATAATACCAACCTTGTATCAGTTTATACCAGTTTCAATATCAAATATATTATTGCCTCGTGCTAGTAAAAAATTAACCTTGGACTCAATATTAGGATCAATATGTGAAATCAAAATATGGAAACAATTTGCTTGGTAATGGTTATTTAACAATCAAACTAGTGTTTGGCTTCAAAGGGCCCTAATTAGGCCTCTTGTATCCCAAGAAGTTAAGTCCATCAATGCATTCAGCATGAAAGGTTTTCAATCAAAACAACTTTTGCTTTTGAAGAGCTTCAATATATCATCTTTGACTTAGCATTCCCTTTCTTGGTGAATTTGAGCCTAATTTCTAGTCGTTCAGCCCCTTAGCCACACATGCACACTTAAAAATAGTGGTGAAAAAGGGGGCCCAAATTGTCAAATGAGGAGCTTGGATGTGCCCAAACACATGGTAAACTTGGTTAGGGGGGTGTTAATGGGAGGGGCGAGATCAATTTCCTAATCTAGTCTAATTTGCAACTCCATGAAGTTTTTTTCACCCTCTTCACCAAAGTGCATAAATGGCAGCCAATTGTTCTAACCACAATTTTCTAGCTTCTCAATAGGTTGTATTTGCCTTTGCATCTCCCCTTTGCATATTATTTAGTTATGGAGCTCAGTAGTGGCCGTATAATATAGATTTCTAGGGGTTTTCACAATGTGGTTATGGATACTGTAGGGAGAGGAGTGCCATCTTGGCATCACCATGGACAAAGGAAGGTGGTAATGGTTGTGATTGCCCTATAATTTGCTTGCAGGGAGATAAGATACTAAGCCTACAACTTTGTGCAAGGCTTGCATGAAGGCCCTCACTCAAATATGTGGTTTGTATCACATTGTGGCTAGGGTTAAAAGCTCTCAAGTGGTTTCAAAGTTTAAGAGTTGAATGGTTTAAAGGTTTTGACTTCATGTGCATGTTGTTTTTTGTGGTGATTTTATGTGAGAGTGTCATTCGAGTTTGAGAGTAGTCACTGGCTCATTTAAGCTTCCATTGATAGTTTCAATATCTAATTTTAACTAGAATCATAATTTTAATTAAAGCATTTGTGATACATATGACAACTTTTATTACTTAACAAAATATTAAAAGAATAATTATTCAGAAAAAAAATTGCACAAGGAAATAAAATGAAACACATAACAAATTACTTACAACAACCTTGAATTAAATGAAATAAAAACTTAATTGCCTCTTTTTACTTTTTTGGGACACAAATGGGAAAAAACTATTGCAAAAATAAAACTAGGCATAGAATAAAAATGAAGGAAGGTATCCAACCCTATGGAAGAAAGCCCTACCAAATGAAATCACCATCAATGGGCAAATGATAATACCATCTAATTTTTCTACCATCATGTGCACAAAGAGCTTAATAGGGACATTAACTCTATCAAAAACTTTCAAAATCTTTTTTTAAAAAATCTTTTATTAACTCTTTGAGAGACATGTTTCCAATCTAACCTTTCATAATCAATGAACCCTTCCCACATCGTTAGCCTTCCAAAGTTTAGCATTGTGCCATCTAATGTTGTTGAACATTATGTTATTTCTTTCTATCTAAATAAATTAGAGAATGACACCCCTAAGTAAGGATCAAAGCGAACTAAACCTTCTTAGTATATTTGGGTAGACATTTGTTAAACAAATAGTATTGCATGCTCAAAGCATTCCACCTACAAGTGGTATGTGATGGTGTCTACAACTTGTGAAAGCAAATTCCAAAGCTTTACATGCTTAGGGCAATGCCAAAACCTATGTTTAATGGATTTCAGGATATTTAAATTGCAAGAAGGGAAAGTTGTATGGATGTCATGATTGGTTTTTGCTTTGCATATGTTTCTTGCAAGGGTTGCATGCCAAAAGGTCGAAATGAAGCATAAATCCTTCTTGGCCTTCCTTTTTACCCAAATGTCCTTCCATTTCAATTGAAAGTTGGCAACATAACTTGCCCCCATTTGCTATGTATGTTTTTCTTTTGTTGAGTTTGTAAATTACACAACCTCCTTCCTTGTTTGGTTTGAGTAATGCATCATATCACCACAACCTTCTTAAGTGCAATTTCTAGTATCAAAAGTCAAGCTATCCAAAGCATCATACAATAATGAAAAGTAAAATTCCTTAGGCCTTTTACATGAACATACTTTCACTTGCTTGATAATATATGTATGTGTACCAATTCCTAAATGATAATGGCTACAACAGCTTGGATTGTGCCCCCACACCAAACATAAGGATTTCATTAGGGATCATTACCATTTTTTGCATTGAATGGTTTTCATTAGGCTTGAAATTTTCATTTGTGCAGAAACCACAATTAGGGTCCAAGTGTGAATCTTCATAAATCTTTAACCATTCATCCTTGCTAGTTTCTTTAGTGGGTTCTTTAAGCTCATGCAACCATTCCTTGGACTATAAGTTATTTACAATCCCCTATTAAATGATGAAGTCAAATTATCCATGTGAATTTTTTTCATATTTCTTCTCACAGTTTGAATCAACAATCCTTAGAATTTTGAAGGTCCTTAATGCAATGTAGACATGCACTATCTAATTCGTATACTCTTGGGATAGATATTTTAAAATTATCTCCTTTAAAGAAGACACCCTCCATATATCCATTCATTTGATAGATTCAACTAGGTGTGGAAATGAAAACTAAAATATTTTAAGAATGGACTTCCATGCTTTCATGCTTTGGCCCCACATTCTAGAACTTGGTGAGTGTAAGTGGCTTTGGATGAGTGCCTAATTGAAAGTAAAAGCCCACCACCTATGTTTGGATGATTCATAGTTTATATATGAATAGGATTTTCCAGTTTAAAATCCCTAATTCAAAGCCATAGAAATCTAGCCATGTAGTTTTGGAGATTTTCCATTGGCCATTGCTCTTGCAACACTATACAAAGCCTCTTATGTTATTGGTTCCATCAACCTCTTATTCATCAACCTTTTATTCATGGCCTTTGTGAATTTCTTGGGATATATAAGGAACATTTTTGCACACAATTCCTTTTGGTGTGGTGTTGTTTGTACTTAGCTTTACACAAGTGGTTGTAAAATTGACTACATAGTTATTCTAACACACAATTGTTCAAAATAATTATCTTTTTTTATATATAAAAGTTGAGATAATGACTTCTTCAGTTTCAACCTCATGGTTGAAAATAACTCTTTTATCAATGACTTGCATAATGTGTACAGTGTGAGATCTTTGGCCAACAATTTTTCAAGTTCTTGAACTTTATATGGGTTAATTCCCCCACCTTGTTTTGTAACTCTTTGCCATGGAAGAAAAATTATAGGTTGTCTTGAGCCAATATAAATTGTGTCAAAGCTCATCTTTTTCACGTTTGAATTAATTTGCAATTTTTTGTTTGCAAAATTCCTTATTTTAATAGTTTCTCCATCTTAGTAAAAAAACAAACATTCTTGTGGTTCCATGTGCCAAATGTTTGTGATATTCTTTGTAGTTTTAGTAAGGTATCATATACTCATTTTCTAATACAAACATTAGACTAATATGCATCCAAGTTCACTCTATGTTTTATTAGATTTTGAGTGAAATTGAACAAATTTACTATGGTGAAAGTGCTTAACCCTTCGTAAATGGGGACCAATTATTACAAACATGTGAATTCACTAATAGTTAAATCATCAATAATTGATTCATTAATAATTAATTCCAAACCCATGCTAAACACTTAAGAACCTTCACTAGGCTACTTAGCTTAAACTAGTAAACTAGCCCACTTAAACACCTAGCCCACTAACTTAGGGTGCAAATGTGAAGGTCTGAACCCTTTGCCTCCTCTCACAACCACCATGTTTAAAGAACAAATCATTGACAATTATTTAAATGAATGATATTTTTCTGTCATCACATTATGCACATTTGGTTATCATAGGTCATTTTTGGTTTGTTAAGTTATTTTACTGAAATTATTATTATTTATTTAAAATTATTTTACCCTAGGTTATTCCACCTTAAGTTATTATATGTAATTTTTAAATTTCAAATTATTTTAAGTTATTATATTTTAAGATAAAGTGACTTATAATAACATATAATAAAATGATTTTGAATAATCCAAGGTTTAACTTGAAATGACACATAATAGTTTAAAGTAAAATAACCTAAGGTATAGTTTAGGGTTAGTTAAATAGTTTAGTTTAAAATAATATTTAAAAAAAAACCTATAATAAGTTAGGATATAACCTATGATAGCTTAAAGTATAATAACCTATAATAATTTACAATATCCTATAATAATTTAAAATATAACTTAAAAATAACCTATGTTAATTTAAAATAACATAGGGTATTGTCACGGATGCCAATGCCATGGGGTTCATTCTTTTGAATGTTCATCCATGATTTGTATTGTACTTAATTTTTAAATTTAGTTTCAATTCACTTTTAGTTAACTCCAAGTCAACTTCAAGTTAAATTTTAGTTAATTTCCAGTTAAGTCATAATTAACTTTTAATTAAATCCTAGTTAACCTTAGTTAACTTTAGTTAACTCCTAGTTAACTCCTAATTAAGTCCATATAACTTTCAGTTAAGTTTCAATTAATTCATAGTTGACTTTCAATTAGGAAAGTTTTCAATAAATTTTTTTACTTGATGCACACATAAAAGCCTCTTTGGAAGCTTCCTTGAGCTAGGTCCCCAAAGGGGTATAAATAAAAATAGGACCTTTCATTTCCCTTCATATATTCAACATTAATTTTAGGCACGATCTTGCATTATAACCTTATCATGTTCTTTTCATGTTCATGTTTACATGTGTTAACATAATAAAGTTTTTTTTTCACGTTTGTCTTGCACATCTCATGTTCTTGTTTGTAGTTCTTGTGTTTTTATTTTTGAAATCACATGATCTTGTTTTGTTCCTTATTTGAAAATTAAATTTACACTTTTCTTTTAACATTTGTTCTTATGATTCTTCATGTCTTTAAGAAATATAACCTAGAGTAGTTTAAGGTATTTAAAATAACAACATAAAAATAAACCTATTCACCGTAGTAAATTATAATATTAGTGAATTAAATCAATTAATAATGAAACATGATGTTTACATAGTGACCCTATAATAAAATAATTTTAACCAAGGTGAAATCACTAAAATGTAATGAACTTATTTCACTTTTAAGGTCTCGTAGTGATTTAGGCCATAATTTTTTTCGATTAATTTTAAGGTTATTTCATGGATAGGTGTTGATAATGGCAAGATCGCCTCTACACATCCCCTCACTTTATCCATTGAACTATATTGCTAACTAATGTGCCATAGTGGTCACATGTTTAACCCATTTAAAATTTAATAAAATGCACATCCCTTCCCCCTGTCCAACCTCACTTTGTTGAATATCATATTTGTATTATTCGTCAGCTTTAGTTAACCATAGTTGTGCACCATTCTAGAAAATGTTACTAAATATTTATAATTATTTCACCTCTTAAAAATTATGTTCCTATAGAAGTATTATCTCCACTTTGAGTATTAAATCTTGGAAGTAATGATATAATTTGTGAACTTCCCCATCCATGTTCAACCCATGTACCTTGTAGGATAAAAATTGTATTTAAATGGAACACTATTATGATTTAAAAAATCCTTGTGTAAGTTCTCATTTCATTGTATTATTGATTGGTTGCCAAATTGAACCACCTTGCTCATCTACCATCCCTTCTCATGAGGCAATATCTTAAGTTTCTTTCCTATGCTCCATCCTACAACACCAATTCTTCCTCCTTTTGATCAAATTCCTTTACAACTTCCAAATCCCTATCAATAGCTTCATATTCCTCAACTTGCACATCCCTAGAACTAAGAATAAAAAACTTATTCACATTTCCTATCTTTGAATGACATAGCCTTAGGTGGTTGATCTTGTAGTAGTAATTAATGTGCAACCATTTCATTATGGTAATATTTTTTTAACAAAGATGAATCTAACGCAACCTTGTCCATCCATAATTCTTATCCACAATAGATATTGACACCATACCCAAATCTTGGATCTCATGTTGGAAGTCATTATCATTTGAACTACCTCTCCTATAAGGTTTTTGTTGATTAATGCATTAACATTAATATGCCTCAATCCTAGGTGATGCACAATGTTGAAGTTGAAGTCCTACAACAAATCTACCCACCTCCATTTCCTACCATGTGCATTTGACACAATGGCCAACTTGAATTCGAAAGGTTTATGGTTAGTGTGGAGAGTAAAATGATTATGATGGGGATAACATTGAAATTTCATGATGCCCCTAATCATTGCATAATAGCCACCTTCCATAGGATGATAATTTTGTTGAACCTTAAAAATAAATCCTCATTTGCATACATGATCCTTCCTACCTTCCCTTTGTGATAACATTGCCCCAACACCCATAATGAACCAATCAATGTCCAAAATGAAAGGTTTTTCAAAGTTAGGGCATAATAGCATAGGAGTAGACATTAGCCTTATTTTACTTCATCAAAAGTTTGTTAACATTTTAGATCCCAATGAAAAGGTAGATTACTCTTGGTCAATTCATACAATGATAATGCCATTCTTGCTTAATTATTCACAAAATTATTTTTCAAACCAAAATAATAATTGTCTCTACTTTCCTTGAATATGGCCACACAACATGGGCATCAACCACATGCCCCATGAACACAAGTTCTTTGGCTCCAAACTATAAACATTTACTAAGATTTTGTCTTAACTTTACCTCATTCAATTGAGAAAGAACTTGCTCCAAATGGTGTAATGCTCCTCCCATCCATGACTATAAATGTTCACATTGTCCATGAAATTCTTCACAAACTTCTCCAATTCATTTTTAAAATCTCTTTCATGGTGCAAGAAAATTCGCATGTGGCATTTTTCAACCCAAAAGGCATTATTGCTCGTAAGCATACATGGCAATTTTGGTAATGATAACAATCTTGTACACATCCCCCTTGGTTGTTTTGATCTACCAATATCCAGGTTGGAGATCCAAGGCATTGAAAACCTGTGACCCTCCCAAATGTGTCAATTTGTCTTCAATCAGTGGAAGGGGGTAGGCATTTCTCCTAATTTAATGGTTAAGGGATTTATAATCCCCACAAAATCTATGAAATCCATCATGTTTTATAAGGAGATCAACCTTATATGCATATTTTGAAATATCTAATTGCATTTTCCCCAACTTCACAAAAGTTTTCAAATTGTTTCTTGAATTCAATTTCTTCCCATATTAATAAATGTTTTGGAGTAATTCAACATTGTGGAAAACCTTGCAAGTCAATGCAGTGGTATCCCACCACACAACATTCTAACTCTCCATTGTTCTAACCAAAAACCTCTTTGAACCTCTTTAACACCCTCTATAAAACAACAACCTAAAAGGCATCAAGTTTAGGCTCACCTTGATATTTTCATATTTATTTTCCATCACATTCCTTTTTGCCCCTTGAGTATGTTCTCATTTGTGATGATTAGTTTACTAATTGAATGCATCCCTACATTTTTTGACTTTATCAATTTTCATTGAATGTTGGTTTCATGTTTTTCATGATTAGGTCATTTTTTCTTTTCTTGGTCACTCTCTACAACTAGTCCATGTAATCCAAGTCCTCCTCTTCCTCATGAAAAATTTGCTAATTTTAGTGGTTGATGAACATATGATTCATTTGTTCCTTTCCTTTACATGTTATCAAGTGATCAAATGCATCAATTTTAAAATTAAAATATTTTTGTAACTTTGCCTCTTTTCTTACACAAGTAAAGTGAGACTCCTTAAGTATCTATTTGCATCACAAACTTAACATTTCATGATTTAGTAATGGAAATCATGCAAAATTTGTTCATTCATAATTTGTACATTTCATGCATTGATATCGTGCATTGAAAACATATTTCACGCATAGGTTTATAGGAAGATGTGAAATTTGTGTGAAATTTGTTCATTTATAGGTTCATACTTCATCCATAAACACATTTATCCATGTGTTAAACGTCTTTTCAATGCATGATATTTATGTGTAAAATGTACGAACCTATGAATGAAGGAACTTTGCATAATTTTCATTATTAATTCATCACATGTTAAATTTGTGATGTGAGTTCCAACATTTAACATACTTCTTGCTCTATTAGTTGTTTAAATATTTTTGGCAATTCATCCTTAAGGCTAAATCCTCCTTTTCTACATCAATTTTGATTAAGACAAACCACATGCCCCATTCACAATTTTCTTTTCATTGTTAATGCTCCTCTTTTGGTACCAATGAAAAAGCTTTTACCTTGGCCCATTGGTACCATTAGTTCAATCACCATATTAATGGTGCTAAATAGTAATACTTGAACATCAAATCTTAGTCATGTGCAGATATGAATCAAGCCTTTTTCAACCTTTATGACCACACCTATTTTCATAAAAAAATCAAATCCCATTAACATATGACACCCATGTTAATATCTATTATCATAAAGGTCATATGTCATTTTATTTTGTCTACCCTCACCAACAAATCTTCAATTTGGCCCATTGTTTGGGTTCCCAAGCCTTAAGCAATTTGGTAATTTTTAGATCCTATCACAATGTGCATAAACCCTTTTATTGTTCTTGTTGACATCATCATCATTGTAGTTCTATAGTTTAGTAAACCATCCACCAAATGATAATTAACCAAAACAAATAGATGCAAGTTTTTTCCTCTGCCCCTTAATTGGATTGTAACCTTGTGGTCACCTTGTTTTCTCAAATTGAATCATCCTAACTATTCTCACCAAACTTTTCAAATGTGCAAGTTCATTAGGAGTTAAAATGATGGTTTCCATTGGTGAAAGTGTGATTTTCCCTTTTGTTTTGTAGTGTGTGCAAGGATCGTCAAACACAACTATATCCAAAAACTTAGAAGTTTTAGACATTTCTTTTGTTCAATCCTCTTCTTCCAAATTGGTTCCTTTTCGTGTTGTAAAAATAAGTACACGTTTTTTTGGCATTCAAATTTCACCAAATTTTTGTTGCTTTAAACCACAAATATTCTTCATTCAATTAAAGTACTTCATTGCTTCAATATCCACAAGTAACTCTAGGGTAAAAACATAGTCAAAGGACCCACCCAAATTAGTCGACATTCCCTAAAATTGTATTTTTGTATATTTGAAAGATCACAAGGGAAGCATAATAGTTTGGATTGTCACAATTTTTTTGGATTATTTTCCATTAATTGCAAAGTTTATATGTTCAAAACTTGACATAAATAAAAAAATGTTTTTGCATGTTCAAAACATTAAAACCTTGATAATGGATAATTCTTATTTTTTTCAAACATTCTTTTTTTCTACCAAATGTGCACGATTCTTTTTGAAAATTGGAGACGATTTTAACATAAGGGCAAAAGGACTTGAATTGATGAATTTTTTTCAATAATCAATTTAAACACATTTGGTTCAAACGTGATTTTGATTTTGAAAATGTGACTTTAACAAAGGTCGATTATATATATGTGATAAAGGGCATGAATCCACAATGTATATGATATAAAATCAATTGGCAATTGAAACATATTTATATCTAACATGTAATGTTAAATTGGTATCAAAATAACAAAAGTTTAAGTTATAAACCAACACATAAATGACATGTGTCATGTGTAATCCTTGGAAAAGGACTTTTACCTTAGTACCCATGTCTCTTTTTATTGTGTTTTCTCCCTCTAAGAATTTTCATGTTGGTGGTTTGTGATTTTTCATCTAGTGGCTTTTAGTAGTGGTTGTTTTTTAAATGTATCCATAATCCACAATAATTACATTTCATGCCACATTTTTAATTTGATGCAAATCCTTAGTCTTGGCACATTTGTGTTGATTCTTCATGTCTTTAGGACAATTTTTCATGTTATGAAGACCTTGCTTGCACATGACACAAATCTCAAGTAGCATAACACTATAAGCATGGGTTCCATGCTTAATTTTCTAGCTTCCAATCCATCCTTCATGGAAATATTTTTCTAGTCAATTCAAATAGGTTATCACCTTTTGACAAGGATTTTGGCAAATAACTTCAAGCTTCATTTTTATCTTGTCTTCATTGATGACCCCAAACTTAGTGATCATGGAGGTTTTAAGTGCCACCTGATGAACATGAGCTAAGTTGAGTCGCTAAAACCATTAAATTTAACTTTCAACACCTTAAATAACTTGTCTACATAATTTTATGTTGTTAACATTTGTTGTCATTTCCAAGTTTTAACATCATTCAATGATGTCCTCATGTTTTTTTTTAAAAAATTCAATTTATCCTTGCAAACTTGCTGTTGTTTTTTTCATTGATTAGCTTCAAGATCCACCAAATGTTCAATTTCTTCCAACAAAATTTCATATTTTTGCTAATTTGGCTTCAATCCATAATTTATGAACTCCATGTGCATGCACACCACCATTCTAGAGCACCATTTGGTGTGTTGTACAATGTCCATCACACTAGTTGGGATTGTGATTTTGCAAGTCCAATTCACACATTGCGATTTCTAACCTTAAACTTCTCCTCCAACTTTGATTCATAAATTTTTGAAATTCCACCTAGTCAATTAGTCTCAATCATAATTCACAAATTACTAATTCTTGGTGTCAAATTTTGTTTTTCATGCATTGCCTTCAAGTATTCAATCTAGATAGGACTAGCGAGATCAAAAGTAATAACATGTTTCATTCATTACAAGTTAGGTCCATTCAAAGTTGACATCCCCAAGCTAGATCCATGTCACCATTGTTTTGGAAAACAATCATGTATGCACTATAGTAATTGCAATGCCATTTGGTATGGCTTTCTTGGGATCAATATTAACTATTTGTAGTGTAGCAAACCAAACAATTTGGATTATCAATGGTCCTAGTTTTGGTTCATTATCAAAATGGTATTCATCAAATGACTTTGCTCTTGCTTTTAGATCCATATTGTTTAGTTGTTCAACCCTCATCTAGGCCATTTACAAGTTCCTTGATTGTTTGCTTTGATACCATAATGGGGGAGATAGACATTATAATCAGTCAAACGTTTGTGCCTCCTTAGCTCACGATGCTAATAAACTTCTAACCAATAAAAAATTCAACATGTCTCAAATGAAGTTATGTTTTTATAATTTACTCTCATATGAGTGATCATGAACTACCTTTGCCATACACACATGGCTTTGCACACACACATTGGCTCTAGTTTAGAATAAAGAAATAAATTTCTTAGTCTTACATAGGATCCCAAGTTAGTTACTTCTTTGATGCATGTAGTGCATCACACATTGGGTGGTACCTTTCAAATTGTGCAACATAAGTACAAAAGAAATACCTATTAACCACGTAACCCATGTACATATCCATAGAAAATTATTTACACCGTTCACCAAACATGTAAGATTTTTTAGCATATTCCAAAAAGAACAATGCGTGTATTAGATAAAAAATTGAATAGATCTAGGAAGTTTGCACACTTCACATGTGTGTAACAATATGCAGTAGTTCACAAGGCTTCTTCTGCACACATTTCTGTTCTTACTCACCTTCCCATCCAAAAACTAAAATAAATTTGCCTTTGCTATCCTCCAAAAGCTTCTCCCCCAAGGCACAATGGTACTTTCCCAACATCAAAATTCCAACTTGCAAAAAATTACGCACCAACCATGCATAGCCAACATGTAGAGATCAAAATCAAATCAACATTTAATTGTGGCACTAGATTAGAATTTAAAAGAAATTTAAATCAATCAATCTAGCAAGCATAAATGTCTTTTCCGAAAAAATTGTTGGGCCATATGGAGTGTGGTGGCAGCTTCAAATGGCATGTTGATCAGAGAATTCCATGTTAGTTTAAAGGGGGTTTGGATGACAACAAGCCATATGCCAAATTCTCTAGTGCAGGGGTCTACTCATAGGTAAAAACCAACCCATCACATCATGGTAAGTTTAGCATAGCTGGTACATCTCTATGGGATGGGGGCCCCAATGTGGGTAGGAAGGGATATAATCCCCAAGCTTTGATTGTGTGTTATATAGTTTACATTGATCAAGCTTTGATTGTGTGTTATAGTTTGCATTGATCAAGTTTTGATTGTGTGTTCTACCTTTCTAACCTATGCTATAAACTGGCTACTTCTCCCATGCCCTACCTAGGTAACTAGCAACTACCTATTATGTAGGTGGGTTTATGCCATGGGTAAGTAGGAGGGAAATTTATGTGGCTACTTCATAGGTGGGTTGATGGATGTGAATGGTTAGTACATAACTAGCCACTGTGGTTACCATAGTTATGGGATAGGAATACAATGAAAAAATGTTTCTAATCCACGATCCTCCACTTGGGGTGCTTGTGCTGGTTCACTTTAGGTGGGAAGAAATATATTGATATACCATAGTACCAGGGGGGTTTGGCACAAATTATATTATTTTTAGAAATGCTGAAATTTTCAAAGAAAAACAAAATTCTGTGAAGGAAAAGAACCAATATTTTGGAGTGTTCTGAAATATTCTAGCTTTCCGAATAAAATCTTCAAAATTAATTAATTAAATCCACAAGCGTGTGCTGAAGTTGCCTTTCAGTGGTATAGTGTGATGTCTATGAATTAGTTGAGGTTGGACTGGGTTGGACAACTTTTGGTGATGAGGCTCATTGATTGGTCCACCGCCCCCAAAAACAAAAAAAAACCCAGTCTTGACAAAATCTTCAATTAAAACCTATCCACATGGCCCAATGATGTAAGTGAAATAATTGCAAATAACTCTTTGTAAAGCTCCACAACCACCACAAAAGAAGTTCATGCTTACTCATCCTAAAGATAAGTTTTATTTACAACACGGCATCCACCATGCATTCAAAAAAGCATTCTTTGGGAACAACTTGCTCACTTGTGTGAAGATTGATGGAGCTCTCTCCGCAATGTTGCTATGTGTAAAGCAAACTCTGTTTTTGGGAAAACAAGCTTCATACTTCACATATTCATCAATTCTTTCCTGCTTTTCTTTAGAACTAATATTTGTGTCACAAAATTGAAAATGTTTTCGCCCTTGGTCTTTCGAACAATACCTTCCTCATGCCAACGTAGGTGTGGATGCCAACTTTTTTCAACACTTTGCAACGCACATGATGTGCTTGTGAAACATTATTAACAACATCTCAACCTTAAAAAATAAAAAGAAAATTTGTTCAACACTACAAGGTTAAAAATGTAAATTGTAAGTACCATTTGTAAATAAAATTGTGAGAGAGTTCCTCCTCTCTCTAGAGCACACAATCCTGACACACATTTCTCCTTTATAAAATTTTCCATCATGGCAAACATCTTTAAAAAATGTCAAAACACCCAACACTAATTGTGAGGCTAACTTTTTAAAAATGTTGTCAATTTGAAAAAAAAAATTCTTACCTTTCTCTTTTGTTAACGCATTAGAAAAAGACACGATCTTCAACTACAAGCACACAAAGAAGAAAGAAAAAAGAACAACAATTCTCAAAAAGGAACAAACAAAGAAAAAAAAAGTGATAGGAAAAGAAAGAAGCAATCCATAAAGACACCCCCAACAAAATGACAAGAGAAGTTTGGCATGCACCCAACATCCCAAAAAAAAAAGAAAGAAAGAAAAAATTCAAAAGCTCTCCTCCCTCTCCCCTACCTCATCTCATCCCATCCCATCCCCAAAAGGAAAAAAAAATGGGCCTTTGGGGTGGATGTTGCCCCACCTCATTGGTTGAGAATTATTTCTATTCTTAGTTGTGTGTGGTCACCTTATTTGACCTATGGTAATGGTTGGGCCATCACTTATGGGCAAGCAATATAATGCATGTGTATTCTATATATATATATATATATATAATTTTTTTTTGCACCTACGTCTTGTGAAAAAATAAAAATGAAAAGGAAATATTTGATCACTTTTTTTTTTGGAGAAAAAAGTCATAAGATTTGCAAAAACAAAAATTGAAAATCATGTTGGAACATTTTTCTATTGGTTTCAGTTTGGTAACAATTTTTTAAATGTTTAGATAGGTTCCCAGGACATGTCATCATTTAATGTGAGATCATTTTAACTTCCTCATAATCAATGTGATGTTAAAAAATAAAAAACAAATCATTACAATTTTTCATTTACCACAACATGATGATGTACATTACAAATTCTTTATTTTTTATTTTCCCCCTATCCATGACCAATTTATCATACAATATCAATTGTTGATATTAAATTAATGGCAGGGCCATTGTGTATAACACACCTTTGTTCTCTTGAGAATGATTTAACACCAAACATGAGTCTGGCCACACTGACTCAGCACCCAAAGGCGCACCATGAAGGATGAATGGTAATTTGTCAGGAAACAGTTTTCCGTTGGGTTCCACTTCCGTAGCTAACCATGGTGGTTAGATCAGTTGCTTTTTTTTTTCCTACTTACCTACTAACAACCCACATGCAGGTTGTTAGTAGTAAGGTAGTAAAAATAGCCCTTGCATATGTATAAAGCATCTATTTACCCAGTAGTTACCTATTTTCTTACCTACCTATCTATGTGTGGGACCTATTTCTGACAGAATTGGTTCCCAACTTGAAACCAAATATGACCTCAGTTGAGGTTCATCCACAACTGAGTAATAATGAGCATCCAGTGGATGGTGTGCCGGTGGGTGCTGGTTCATTGTGGCCCCATGAGTCTGAGCCTTGAGGTATGGTTATAATGTACACAAGGGTTAAGGGGGTGACAAGCTGCAAACACAGCTGTCCCGGGGGATCACATGTTTGGTGAGCGGTAAACACCTCCCATTGCAGATCTGATAAGTTACTCAACCGACATAACACTTATCATAGTGGGGAGGACAAGCTGCAAACACAGCTATTCTGTGACATTATATAGTTGGTGAGCAATGTCAATTTCCAACTTCCCAAGTTTGCACTATTGATACGCTATACTCAACCGACCTAGTGCCTATCATTTGGTAATGGGATCATACATGCCGCCTTTCTAAACAAGTCACCAACTTCCCAAGTTTGCACTATTGATACGTTACTTAACCAACATAGTGCCTATCATTTGGTAATGGGATCATACATGCCCCCTTTCTAAACATGATACCAACTTCTCAAGTTTGCACTATTGATACGTTACTTAACCAACATAGTGCCTATCATTTGGCGATGGGATCATACATGCCCCCTTTCTAAACATGATACCAACTTCTCAAGTTTGCACTATTGATGTGTTACTTAACCAACATAGTGCCTATCATTTGGTAATGGGATCATACATGCCCCCTTTCTAAACATGATACCAACTTCTCAAGTTTGCACTATTGATATGTTACTTAACTGAAATAGTGCCTATCATTTGGTAATGGGATCATACATGCCCCCTTTCTAAACATGACACCACTTAGGCAGCTTTGTTCCAAAGTTTTAAAGTGTAGAGTAACACCCTAGGATTGGGTTGTTCACAAAATAACTGGCCCCCCCCCAGGCTGGAGATTGACAATTTTTACTTTTGAAAAAAAATTTGTACCATGATACTTGGTGGGTACCAGCTGGGTAACCGTTGGATATCACACTAGAAAGAAAAAAACTAATGTGGGCATTTTGAAAAGTAAAATGCCCAGGAATAAACGTGAGTGTTTTGCTTTTCAAAATTCTTGCTTGTAAATTTTGTCAAAGATGGGTGCATTGAACTACACAATTTTGTCAAAGATGGGTGTGTTGAACTACACAATTTTGCCAAAGATGGGTGCCTTGAACTACACTAGTGAAAATCACAAAGGTTTTTCTCATGTGTTCAAGAGTTGGGGTGGGAGAAAGACTCTTTGAGGATGTGGATTGATTATTGAGGAATTAATCACCAAAAAAGGGCCTCATGGGATTAAGAAAGAATGCTGTAGTGAATGGTCAGTAAGTTGGTTGAACATTGATGAAAGCCTTCACAAATTGGGTAACTTGTGCAGTGGGGGATTCTGAAAACAAGGGGCCTAGGAGAAGGCAGTAGCTGAGTCTGGCTCTATGGAATTTTGAGGGTGTTCCTTACCTCTATGCTTTACCCATGGCAAAGCACAAGGCAAACATTATTGTAAAACATAAATAGTTTGACAAGCCATAGGAGGGGAGGGTTCTTACATTTTCTCTTTAAGAGAGGCATAGATCAGACACTTATAGGTAAGCATAAATTTCCCTCCCATTCTTGAGTAGTAGGTGTAAGATTCCTCTTCTTTTCTTAGTAGGGATATACATGGATACAAGGTGCCCTCTAAATACACATAAAGGAAGTTTCTTCAAGTGCTTCACATTGTTCCCCAATCCCTTAACCAGATGCTCTTGATGAGTAAGGCAATAACTGTTGAACTTGTGGATATCTTACAGTGCAATACCCCTGTGTCGTAGGGACAAGGTTCTGAACTTTTCATTGGGTCCTCCAAGTAGGGACCCTAAACCCTAACCTCAAAATGCTTAACAATCATCAGAATCTGGGGAATGGGGGGCCTTTTATATCCTTAGTGGGTGGTCAGAAGAATACTTTAAGTACTTTGTCACATGGATGCAGTAAAACACATCTTGGCCTGGAATGGAACTTGTTTGTTGACTATCAGGAGCCCAAAAAATGATAAAAATACAATAGCCTTACTTTCAATCTGAAATTGGTTGATTTTCACTCAGTCAATAGGTACCATAAACACACCCACCCACTATGACTTTGTCTCTCTGGGTCATGTATGTATATAGTGAAGACCCCCCTATATACATTATAGAGGGTATCAAAGGTAATAATATATCTACATCACATTGGGGGATTAAAAAAATGAGACCATTTGTGGATATCATTACTTTGGGGCCACAGATTCCAGGGTAATAATTTTTTACAGCAAAAGACATTATTCTTGGAATTGAGAGATTTGATTTGATTTCCTTCTTTGGCAAACATTAAAGATCAGTAAATTTTTCTGAGTTTTTTTTTTTTTCATTTTTTCCTAGTCTAAATTTGGCCTTTTTTTAAAAAAAAAAAGTGGAAAATCCACCATTTCTATATAAATTTTTTGAAAAAGAAAACCTGGTTGCATATCACTTGTGGAGCAAAGTGATGGATGAATACTCCACAGCTGTTCTGAAGAGTTTGAGAAATGATAAGATATAGAGGTTTTGTTTTGCCCACCTTTCAACAATGGGAGAATAATATGAGAGCTGAACACAATTGCTTTGCTCTGAATGAATCTGTCTGTGAACATAACCTCAATACAGGCTTGCCCATCATGTGACTAAATACAGGTTTTGATAGGGCCAGGGGGGTTTGCCTGAAGTGTCAAAGGAGCTCTGTACTTGAGGGCCCTGGGGCAAACCATACTATACATACATTCCTGCCTTCAAAACAAAGGCTGGCTGACACAGGATCAGAGAACTTTTTGACCATGTGTGCTAGACTCTAGAGTGTGTCACTGATAAAGAACTCCCCCATAGCTGAACATGCCATGAAGGCAGCAGCAAAAGGAACAGGAACCTACCAAAAACCCATCAAGGGGATTATTTTCTTATGGAGGCTAGCCAAGTAGACACTCCAAGCCCCCCAAAAAAAAAACCCCCCACTGCCTTATTCTGGTCATCAAAACAGTAATGGCATTTTTAAAAATTAAAAATAATTAATTTTTAATTATTTAATTATTTAAAAAAACAGTAGTGGCAGATGACTTGAAACTTCTTCTAGTTTTCTAAAGCCAGAAATCTCCCTGGAGGTACTGTGAAAGCTCTTTATGAGCAGGATCTGGATGTGATGTTGGGTGATGACATTAATAAGTTGTTGGAAGGTGGCTACTACCAACTATGTCAAGACTGCATGGGGCATTTGTTGCCAGACAGTGGAGACATCAACATCCTGGAAATAAACATTGATATGTTTTTATGTTATATTATATTATATTATATTATATATTTATATTGGGACACAAATTGACAAAAATCCATGGCAAAGAAAAAACCAAACCCAAGAAGCATTGATATGTATAGATACTCAAAATGAAGAGTCCTGTTCCATTATGTGGACCATATGAAATGCAAAATAAAGGATTTGGTTTGGTTTGGTTATCTTCTGTGGACCACCGACCCTGACCAAGCCAGAGGAGGATTGCTACTCTGGTGGAAAAAGCTCAACAAGATCCCCTTTCTTGTTCAGACTCACAAGGAGGCTACCCCTTTACTCAACAATAGGTGGACATCCTCAGGGAACTGACTGTGCCTTCAGCTTGGGACAGGAATCATATATCATGTTCCAAAATGAATTGGTTTTGTGAAAATGTAAAGATCATGCAAACCAAAGACAATTTTAAGGAAAACTTCACCTGTTGCTTTTTTTCACTTGGAGTAATTGAGGAAACCCATTGGATCACATAGGTCTCTTGTTCTCCTTTTTGACTCCATTGCTTTCTACCAATCTTTTGTTTAATGGCTATGTATAGCCTAATTAGTAAAGGAAAAACAATCAACCTAAAAACATGCAACAAAAAAACTTGAAAAAAAGGGCAAAATCATCCCTATCATGTCAATGGTGATTGCCACATTGCAACACAAACAATGGCATTTGTCATGACCAATAGTTATTAGCAATGATGTTGAAACGTAACTACATTTGAAGCACAGGTTCTTAGGTCTTGTAGCCATCAAGCTCCATCTTCACCCTCCTTTATTGTCAACAAGATTGTCGAGTTGCACTCTCTAGTCACTAAACTTCTAAATGATATCTGAAACTATTGTAATGTACACTCTATAACAAAATTTTACTTGAAAATAATTCAGACTTTGTAATCACTTGACTAATCATGTGTAATAAACTAAAGTTACCTTAACATATGTTTTCTACCCAGAAATACTCTCATTTTGCAATCACAATAACCATTCATTCTAAAATAATATCCAAAAAAGAAATGATTTTAAGTTTCCACCTCTGTAAGGTGTAAAATACCCCCCCTTACCTCCCCCAAAATAACCAGGGATGGGCAAACTTTGGAGGCACGTGACCAACTTGGGTGAATCAGCGCCTACACTGGTCCCAACCATGGTAAAAACCTGAGGGACCACGCTGGTAATGTGTCCTGCTCTCCCCCATATTAGGGCAAGGAAATTGGCTCAACTCCCCTAGATCAGTAATGGATTTTTTTTGGAGTAAAATGTAATGATGGATGGTTTTGGGTGGGTATTTCCCTATGGGCCTGAGAATTAGTTTGTCCCTTTTTCTCTTTATAAAACGAAGAGTAAACAGAAGAGTGAGATTGAAATTCCCTTGTCTGAGGCTATAAGAGCATCTCCACCGGTGCTCAGTATGTCACTCTGGATAATAAAATTAAATGTCTAAGTTTAGCTGTTTTTTTGGGCAACCCCACCAATAAAACTGTAACTGGAACTGCGTATACGTGGGAACTACTAATAGCAAACCACCTGGACCAATCATGATGATCGACCAATCAGAAATACTGAGTCGCAGTCAGGTTCAATTTGTTACACTCTTTTTTGGAGGTGCAGAACTGTGTTGCTCCTTTTACCAGCCATGGCAAGCTACACGAATTTGGTGCAGAAAAATCAATCTCCTGAGCTAAACCGGCACATTTTGACTTTTTCATAATAAAGTTTACTGGTCTGGAGTCACATACTGAGCACCGGTGGGGATGCTCTAAGTATGCATAGGCCAGGGTGAACCAGCAGAGGCACTGGTACCTTCAACCTGCTTGAGTGAAGAGGCCTCTTCATGGCTATATTTAACCCAGAAAATGTTTAAATTTGAACCTTGAAATCTTGATTTTGTACTAGAACATCATATTTAAAAGTCTTAAGAAGCAAACCCCCAAAATCCAAAGTTTTTACTATTTTCCAAGTGCCTGTTCACTCAAAAGCTTCTATGCAGGTCATAGCTGCTGAGTGGTAATAATAACTCAAGCCACTGAGAATACTTTAACTTCTGGGCATTATTTCTGTGGGACCTATAACCTCCTTTTACTTCACCTTCTTCTGGCCTCAAAGAGTTGAACCCATGACAAGGTGAACCGACACCTATATTGGTACCAGAAGTTTTTTTTCAAAAAAAACAATGAATGATTTTCAACATGTTCCACAGCCCACTATCCTTTGTTATGGGCCTCCCCACTTTTCTCTACTGGGTGTGAGGCTTTGCTGTGCCTTTTCACCAGCCTCAGCAAACGTGCAAAAATTGTTCCAAACCAGTATGTTTTGACTTTTCGTTGTCCAATTTTAACGTGCAGAGTAACCCTGGTGAGCACCGTTGGGGATGCTCTTAGGTTATCTTCATTACTTTTTAGGAAGTCTCTTAAATTTCCTTCCTTATTTTTTGGTTATGCAAAACTATCTTGGACTTTTACAGTACTTACCATCTTAGTTTCTGTCCCTATTTTTGTGACTACCATAGCCTAGGGTCAGTTTCCACATTGACAAAATGAATAATTACTTTTTTCCAAAATAGGAATTCAATTTTTAATTTTGAAATTATTATTATTTCCATCATTTATTATAATATTGTGACATGAGTAATGAAATTATTCAAAGTATAATTATGATGATTTTCAACATGTCAACTTCATATTTTCACAAGATTTCATTTCCCTATTTTGAGGATTATTTAATGAAGAAACTGACCTCAGGGTAAGGTATGATGCATAACCAGCTTGTGAAGAGATTGTGGTTAGGAACTTATGACATTACCAGTTAGGACCCTCTCTGGCTTTTTATGGGGGAGAAAGAGACAAGGATTATCATCCTAGTTGCTGCCTGCAATGCGAGGTCATACTGGAGACAATGGCCCATGTGCATGAAGTCTTTTTGGTGTGGGCTGCCTTAATGTTTCATGAGGATCTGGGAACTGGAAAGAGCATCTCTTAGTAAAGTAGGCAGATTTGGACTTTGTGAGTTTTAAAAACCTTTCTGAAATACAAGATCTTCAAAAGTGGGGTGGTCCCCAGTTGCCAGACCCACCCCACATCATGTCCCCTTGTTGCAGCCAGCACTTTTTCAATACTGCCATCCAGCCAGCCTTAGGCTGGAGCATTTTTCTGGGTCTGGAGCTTAGACAGAGGAATCCCAAAACTTTGTTGTATGGAACCCAATGCTAAGGCACTGGCCCAGAACATGTCAATGGGTCTAACTGGAACCTTACACACTGTATCATCTGTGCTAGCTACCTTGCATGCAAATCACCCAACCAACAACTGTGGCAATTCTGATCCTTTGTTGTCTCTGCCCTTCAGAAAACCCCAGAAGGGCAGGGAGGCAGCAGCCCCATCATTCATTAAAGAAATTCAGGAAGTACAAGGGGGGCAAGAAGAGCCACACAATGTTGGCGCAATCATCCCCAAAGATGCCTAAGTGACACCATTCCGCCCTAAAGGCCTGATCAATCCTAGCCTTTATACTAGGTTCTTGGGTGGATCAAAGGGAGTTGATGGCCTTCCAAGTGGCCATCCCAACCTCAACGGTAGCCACCCAGGCTTGCTGAAGGATTTTCCTAGAGGAATACTGATTATCGAAATGCTTCCGGCATCTCTTCGAGTAGAGGATGAAGCTACGAAGGATATCAAGTGGTCAGAGTCTAGAGACATCGGGATGTACACAGAATTGGGTCCAAGATTATTGGTATCCCAAAATTCTAGTGCTATGTTGAGTCCCCTAAAGAAACATTTCCAGCATAACAGAAGGATCCACTTGGGCTTCACCATGCTAACCACCTTGTGTTTTCAATTTAATATGTTCAATGTTTATCATCCTTATGAATGTCATTTAAAGGACAGAACCATTATGCACGAGCCCCTTGTTTCCTTAATGTTTGGATTTTTAGACCCATCAAAATTGCAATTCTTTTTGGTATGGGCATGACTTAAAGCTCTACTTCCAGAGTCAATATCATATGTGTTCCTCCAGTGAGTGGGTGACACACCCTTTCGGGTGGGGCCACAACTTGGGCTCGCCCAATTGGGGCCCATGTTAGGACCACTAAGGGGCAGCCCCCTTAGCAACATGGGTGGTGTGATGCAATGTCATGTTGGGTTTGACTCTTGGCTTGACAAGCTGAGCGAGTGAGATGCAAGAAGTGTGTGTTGCAAGGATTAAAAGGGTTTTGAGGAAAGGCATAAGTGTCGAAAGGGAGCTTGCATAAGTGCAAGTCTTCCCCCTTCAAGGCTCAAGGGTGGTTCATGAAAATGAGTCTAACTCTGGAGTCGGCTTGCACAACTTTACTCTAAGTCCACCCTTTTGGGGTGAGCTACTTTAAGGTGAACTAGTGTCTCATTGGAACACTCTAAGTTTGTGGTTGGGTTGCCAAGTGAGATTTGAGAGTCTCAAGTGAAAGAAGCCTTGGATTGAATGGAGGAAGTCCACAACAGGCAAAGTCCCATTAGCGTAGCAAGTCAAAATAAGTCCTACAGTGATGAGTTGGTGCAAGTCATCTCAGAGGTGGGGATGTAACTTGATGTGTAACTTGATGTAATTACACAATTGCTTAGGTAATTGTTTAAAGGGGTAAGTTGAGTGATAGGACTCCATGATTTGGTCATGGTGCATTGACTTTCACATATTAATTTATGTGGAAGTCATGTGCACCATGTGATATTGTTTCCTTGTGATTAATTGTGGAATCACATGTGCACCATGTGATTATGTTCCTTGTGATTAATTGTGGAATCACATGTGCACCATATGATTATGTTTCCTTGTGATTAATTATGGAATCATATGTGCACCATGTGATTTTGTTTCCTTGTGATTAATTGTGGAATCACATAGGGGACCATGTGATTTTGTTTCCTTTTGATTATTTGGGGAACCATGTGGTGGATAAACTTTAGGAAGTTTCTTGATTAGTTTTTTTTTAGTTAGTATATAAGTGGGCGTTTGTGACCTTGATAAACACCTTCACTTGTACAAAGTTATGGTATGAATGCAAAGTTTGTGAGAATTGAAGTTTTGGTTTTGAAAGGTTTTTGGTTTTGAATGGTTTTGGTGTTGTTTGTGTTTAGTTCATGGTAGGAGAATGGTGAGGCTTGCATAAACAATAGAAGGGTGAGAATAATTTTGCAACCAAGAACATAAATTTCATAGCTATGTAATAATCATACAAGTTTCGGTCCTAAACCCGTTTGTGTTGTACATCTTTTTGGTTACGTTGCCGGGACTCGAGTCTATGTTCTTTGTGTTGTGGAACTTGATTCTATCGTTGAAAGTTTGGAAGGAAGAAGAGAGGAAAAGGAAAGAAAAGAACAAATTATTTTTTTGTTTTAAAATGAGAGATGCAAGGTGACTTGTTTATCCCTGAATCATGGACATATTTGACAACATGGGTGGAAGAGATTTAACTTGTGGCAATGGAGATCACGAGAGGTAAACCAAGCCAAATTTGGTGCACGATTGAGCACATAAAGTAGCATCATGAAAACCATAAACACGAGTCATTCTGTCTAACCCCAAGCTTGCTTTTGGATATTACTTGTAATCCTAGGCATGAACTAGAGTTGGATTTGTGGGAATCTAAGAAGATTCGCAAAAAAAAGTTGCAGGCAAGAAAGGAAAAGAAGATGGCATGTGTTAAGCCATATGAGAAAATGTAAATAGAAGTTTATAAAGGATAGTGAGTGTTCTTGAATAAGCTCATGTTCGTTAGACCTTGTTGAAACCTTTCGACTTTTTATATAAAAGTGTTATAGGTTGTTGAAAGAAATAAAAAGAATATATGTTTTATTTCTAGGATTAATGTTTTAGTGAAAACATTAATGTCAATGTTAGGAGAGGCTTCTGGCTCCCCTAGTACACAGTTTCCCGAAGATAGGCAATAGACCCCATCATTGACATTAAAAGTTACTAGGCCAAGATCACATGTTGAAAGACATTTGGAAAAGCCTGGGACTCTAGGTGAACCAAGTGTGGTGGTGTCACAACTACATAGACGACGAGAGGAATCTGGACCTCAACCCGACTCATAACCTGCAAGGCAACGCCAAAGGACAATCACACAAGAACAACATTTATTCATCTGGCTTAAAAAAAAGGATGTAACTCAAGATTATGCCAGAACCAATAACTTGCATGTCATGTGGAATGGAGGCATCATTGATACTCGTGATGGTCATGATCTTGTAAATGTTGTCTTTCAATCTAGGCATTTAAATAGGATAATTGCAAGATTGGAAATGTTTGGTCCTTTTAGAGATTTACACCAAGAAGATAGGGAGGATTTTGTTATGAGTGCAATTCGGGCCATTGGGAATTTTCTTATTCATGAGGAAAGGTTATAAAAGCTAAGTGATAGTTGGTTAAAGGAATTAATTAGTTTGGTGTGTTTTTTTAGAGATAAAATAAGAATCAATATGGTTATTCTAGTTTTTAGGGGAAGTAAGGGTGAAGGCCCTGAAGTGTTTTTAAGGGAATATAAATGGGCTTGTATTGGTACAGGGTTTAAAACAACTACGGAATGGTTTAATTTTCTTCCTGAATTCTTAGAGGGTACGACATCACTTTGGTTTGAACGATAGACAAAAGAGTTGAAAGGATCATGGATTGACATAACTAAGGCTCTAGTGAAGGAGTTTTATGTGAAGAATGTCTACCAAAACTTAATACATGAACTGAGTCAACTAAAGCAAGGGGCTTTAGAGTTAGTAAGAGAGTATAAGGAGAGGACAATGATATTGCAAAATAAATTCCAAAGGTGTCTTAGGGCACAAGGTCACAAAGGAACTGCTCCAATTTTTGTGGGAACCAATGCATTAGTACTATAACATTTCACCATTGGTCTGTTGTTAGAATTACGACAATAGGTGAGATACGAATAAACGGCGATGTTCGATGAAGTAACGAAGGTGGCCAAAAAAAAGGAGGTGAGCATGGAGGAAGTTCCACGACCAACTATGCAATCCATGGTGAAAACAGTTCAATTATTGACTGAACCAGAGCTACGAAAGCATTTGGAAATGAACTCCTGCATGGAATCGGCTATGGAACAAATGATCAATCAAATGAACTAGCTAAGCTTCCATCTATTACAGCTAAGGATTAGTAAGAGTAGAAATGTGGAGAGGGACCTGTCAACAATTCAATGTTACAAGTGTCGGGAGATGGGACATTATTCAAGAGAATGTCTAAACTTGCTAGCCTTGGCTACTAGAGAGAATGCGAGTTCTTCTACTCGAAGGTTTTTTGCAGAGGAAAAGGGCAAAACTCAAGTGCATATAATTGAGCCGATAAGTGAAGGGCGAAAAAAGGCTTTGATGGGTTTGGAGAAAAGCCTCCAAATCCCTGAAGATGTGGTGGATGTCATGGCCCAAAGTAAACGACCAGCGGAAAACACTACTCATCTTGATGCAAGAGGTTCAAGGAGATGGCGAAAGCCCCAAAAGAAAAGAAAAAGAATCGAAGGTGGAGGTTTAGCTTCCAAGACTTTCCAATTTCTAGAGATTTTGGTCCTTATTTAGTGGTGAAGGATGTGGGATCATAGAAAGTAAACATCACCATCGGACAATTGGTGGCAATGGTGCCGTCAGCTCAAAGGGAGTTGAGAAAGGGGTTATTGACACCTAAAGTCCTAAAGGTACCCACACCTTTAAATGCCATAGCAGCTGAGCACGAATGTGATCCGATCATTGATGTGTAATGTAATGGATCAATGTTGCGTGGAGTGTTAGTGGATGGAAGGGTAGGAGTCAATGTGATGACAATTCTTGCAATGAGGTATTTAGGCTTGAAAATTAATAGGCCAACCTCAGTAACCTTAAAAATGGCTAACAAACGAGTTGTTAAGCCACAAGAAGTCATTAGCAATGTTGTGATCATTATAATGAGGGTTTCTACCATTGTGGATTTCCATGTGGTATTAGAAGAAGATGGGGTTTATCCAATGATATTGGGTAGGCCTTGGTTAACAAAGTCGCATGCAAAGAACTATTGGGGCGAAGGATACATGACCATCAGAATTCATCATAACCGACAGAAAGTTCCATTTATCAGTTTTGTAAAAAGCTTTGGAAGGACGAGAAACTATGAGGATGAATAAAAAATAGACCAAAGTTCTAGCTCTAAAGGGATTTACATGGATGATTTTAGTGAAGAGAAAGTAGGATTATATGTTTTGGAGACAATCCCCAAGGTTGGAGCTTTGTCGAATCAAAGGGTTTAAGGGGATGATAACCAATCAATTCCATGCGTGTTAACAAAAAGAGAAGTCATGGAGCGATTACGCAAGATTCAACTAGGACCAGACCTTCAACCAAATAAAAGAAAGCAATATGAGGATTTACTACGTAAGTATATCCATCTTTTTTCTTTCAGCTACAAGGACTTGAGGGAGGTCACCATGGAGCAACACAAAATTGAACTATTACCAAATGCCAAACCGATCAGGGCTAAACAAGGGAGGTGGAACCCAAGATACACAACAATGGTGAAGGAGGAACTTGACAAGTTGTTGGAGGTAGGGTTCATTAGGCTTGTGGAGACAACTGAGTGGGTTTTTCCTGTGGAATTAACATTAAAGAAGAATGGCAAGCTAAGGGTATGTGTCAACTACAAAGCTTTAAACAAAGTAACTAAGAAAGACCGATACCCTT
>Ga0116227_10001005_pt1 | contig 60393 bp, 63 predicted proteins | sample S1TSphgellanicum_FD_89693 | JGI IMG/M metagenome (GOLD analysis project Ga0116227, IMG submission 89693) | Host-associated microbial communities from peat moss isolated from Minnesota, USA - S1T2_Fb - Sphagnum magellanicum MG | ecosystem: Host-associated > Plants > Peat moss > Unclassified... | reverse complement strand
GAACATTAACAACATCTGCACAACCAAATATTACATCAGTCGGTACATTAACAAGTTTGAATGTTACTGGAAATATCAATTCAGGTAACATCAATGCTACAAATGGCACATTTACGAATGTAAGTGGTAATGGTTCACAATTATCTGCGCTGACTGGCGCAAATGTTACAGGAACTGTCGCAAATTCCTCAACTGCTGCGGTAGCAAACTCAGTGTCAGGAGTAACATTGCAACCAGGACTAGGAACTGCGAATATACCATCATTTGTTTCGGTTAATTTAACCAATAGGGTATTTTTTCCAAATGGTGCATCTGTGTATAGCGATCCTGCTGGCCCGAATGGACCCGGTGACGTGGTTGTCCAAACAAATAATCAATCCGGCACCAGTTATTATGCGATATTCAGTAAAACAGGCGATTTATCAATCCAAAATAATTTTACTGCCGGATCAATTAATAGCAACAGTTCAATTGTTACAAGTGGTTCACTTTCTGCAACGACATTGACGATTACTGGCACTTCTTCATTAAACACTGTAAATGCAGGATCTATTAATGGTACTGGGCTGACTATTAATGGTAGTTCAACCATTACAGGAAATCAAACAATCAATAATTCTTTGATTGTGGCAGGTGCATCTACCATTAATGGCACTGTTGTCATGAACAACGGACTAACAGTGAATAATGCTAATACAAATGTAGGTACATTTAACTTTGGAAGTGCTAGAGGCACTACCATTTATACTAGTTCTATTATAGAAGCAACTACACCCGATAATGCAAGTTCCACTGGTGCATTTAGGATTAGAGCAAATTCGGCTGGATCAGGAACGTTCCAGGTAACAAATAGCACCGGAACAGTTGAATTGGGTCATGCATATTATTATGCAAATGGTCTTGCACAATGGTCAGGATCTTCCCAAACATTGGGAACAATGACTGCAGGAAGTTTTTCTGGCGATGGTGGCGGATTAACCGGCACAGCAGGAGGTTTAACTGCAGGATATGCAAGTTCTTCAGGAACCGTAACCAATGGTGCACAGCCTAATATCACTTCGGTGGGCACGTTAAGTTCCTTGCAGGTAAACGGTTCGATCTATTCGGGTGGAGCAAGAACAACCACTACAAATGATTTTGGTTCATCTATTTCGACAAATGGTTACACCCGACTACCAAATGGATTGATATTGCAATGGGGTTATACTGGGTATTGGTATTCTGAAAGTAATCAGAGTGTTTATTTCCCTATTAGTTTTCCGAATCAATGTCTTAACGTGCAAGCAACTGCAATAAATGTCAATGGTAGTGTTCAAGACCAGTTCCCGCAAATATCAGGTACATATGCGGATCACGTTGATATTTATATGCAAACATCATCAGTTTCCGCATACTGGCCTGTAAGGGCAATGTTTTATGCTATTGGTTACTAAATAGTCTTGCTAGTAAATTAAAGAAACTAGTTTATGCGGATACCTCCCGCGTAGTGAATAGAACTCACATATTAAAGGAGAAAACAAATGGGTAGACCAATTAAAACAACAAAAGTATTCGCTCTTCTGCCAATCACCAATACAACAACCACTACTAATGTAGTGACCACTTCTGCAAATCTAACAAATTTGGGAATTCTTGCGGGAATGCATTTTGTATTGGACACTGGTATCGGCGGACTTGTTGCAGGAACAACATATTATGTGTTGAAAATAGTATCAGCCAACACTTTTACTGTTTCTGCTACGTCACTTAGTGCAAATACAACAAACACCGCAGTATCATTGACTACGGCAACAGGAAGTGCCACTGCATCTGTAAGACAAACTGATACCGGATTTAATAATCCTGCCGGATCGGCAAATACTTATTCAGTTGTAGGTGGTACAACAGCAGCATACGGTAAACAAATTTCCGCTACAGTCGCTATCGGACAAACTGGAACAGGAAATATTTTTGCAACAACCACTTCAGCCAATATATATGGTGGTGGAACAAATTTTGCAAATACACTTGTGGCAAATACTGCTGTTCAATCAACGTCTGTTGGTGGAACCAGAGTAAATATCGGGTTCGTAAGCTCTGTATCTTCTGCTAATATTGCAGTAACAAATACTACTGCTAACACAAATATTATCACTACTAGTGGCAACGCACAAACATTGACAAGTGGTCAACCAGTTACATTTAGTGCAAATCTAGGTGGACTTGTTGCCAACAAAGTATATTTTGTTGGAACTATTGCAAACACAACATCATTTACCGTAACTACAACACAAAATGGTGCTCCTGCAATTCTAACCACTGCTACAGGAACAACAAATGCACTGCAAGATAAAGCTGTGTTGACTGCAAATGCTACTGCAAATGTTGCAAACGGACCATTAATTTTTTCAAATGTTGAAAGTGGTTATATTGTTCGTCAGAAAGGCAAACAAAAATATCTGGTCGCTGGCCTAACAAGTGGTTTGCAATCACATTGCTATACTGCAAATGTTGCAAATTCTGCAATGACTCCAAATACAATGGTTCTTACTGCAACATATGCCAATAGCGCTACTGTTGCTGTACAAAGTATTTCTGATCACACTGCTGAATTGTTTAGTTCCACTTCAGGTACTTCTGCAACATTGAATGGAAATGTAAGTGTTGCTAATTCAACTCCTGTGTTCGTAACCATGAATACTGCTGCTACAGCAAATGCTAATGCAGGAATTCAATTCCCTGTAGTTGTTATTTCTAACTCATAAGGGAGGTATTAAATGCCCAGAACTGCTGCATCATATGCCCAACCAAATAGAAGAAATGATACTGACATAGCAGTACTCCAGGTTCAACACCGGAATCTGGATGAAAAAGTCGATGATTTGAGAGAATCTTTCAAAGAATTGAAAAAAGAAGTCAACGAATCTAATGAAAAATTAGCAGAATTGATTACTGGTTATCACGAAGATAATAAAAAAGCTAATAAAGAAGTTGCGGAACGTGTATCTGCATTGGAAAAATGGAAATGGATGTTAGCAGGCGCAGGAATTCTTGCAGGGGCATTCATTCCAACCGGTATTAAATTACTCGGAAAATTATTAGGAATATGATAAGTTGGAGGTTAATGCCTCCAACTTATCACACACCACATCAAAATTAATAGTTGAAAATAATCCAGGATGTAATGGTTTTGGAAATTTTCCTTCATTCACCCATGCATATCCAAGATGCTCGTCATTTAATTCAGGAACAAATTCTTCGTCTGTTTCACAAAAAAAGGTGTGATAGCAGAAATTGTGATTTGTGAATTTTTGAATTGGTATAAGTTTAAATGCTGGATCAAAAATACCCATTTCTTCGGTACATTCTCTAATTAATCCATCCAATAGCGTCTCGTTGTTTTCTATTTTGCCACCCGGAAGACTCCAGGTCTGTTTATTGTCTGCCCGCAACAAATATAAATACCGTCTTGTTTTGTTACAAAAAAAGAATATTCCTGCAGCTTCCATTAGATCACCACCGAAAAACTACCGGAGTTATAAAATCCGTCTACTGATTTCATCCATGTTGCTTCATTGGGTACATAACGATATTGTAATGAAGAGGTCATATTTAATACGTACTGATTTTCTGTTGCAGCACCGGAATTAAAAGAAACATTCCATTGTACACCGTCAAATTCAATGATATCGTTTTCTTTTGCGTTGACTGCACCCCAAGCAACAGTAGAATTATTCGGCGAACCCAAATCATTTAAAATTAAATACCGAGTTCCTGTAACAGCAACTGGAAGTCCTGAGCCCGGCCCTGATAATAGAGGATCGATCACCGCAGTTACAGGCGCCAGCGTATTTGAAGGAAGGGTAGTAGGATCAATGTCATATATTAGAAATCTATCATCCAATGGATCAATTGTGATTGTACCGACGATTGGAGTAGTCATATATTCATTGTCCAACCATATTTGAGAAACACCCGGAGTTATTACACCATAAGATTCCAACAATGCAGTCCAAAAAACACTAGTAGTAGGATTATTTGGCTCTTCCAATGAATTATTTGATGGATAAAATGCAGATGCTTCTGGCAATAATTGTAGTTTATTACCGACCATTAATAATTTATAGCCGAATGGTGCTATTTTTTGCCTTGTGCCCAATAACAAATCATCTGCTTGAATGTCATCTATCGTTGATCCGTCATTCAATGATGTTATGACTTTGTAGATTACTCCCATCTTTTTCAATTTTGCAGGAGGAGTGATCCATATTGGCATGTAAAATTTCCATGATAAAACGTCTATTGGATTTGCTGTTCCTACCGGAATAGTACGTGAACTATAATTTAAACCATCTTGAAATACAGTTGACAATGAAGTCCAATCCATATAGTTATCAGTATTTTGAATTTCTAATGCAGGATTGAAAATATATGCTACCTGTTCAATAAATTCTTGTTTTTGATTTTCGTTGGTTGTCCATAATTCTAATGTCATTCTTAGTGTATATGGCGCCGGCATTATGCGTTCAATTGTGAATGCTTGCGCCTGCGTAGGTTCAAATGAATGAGTTGTTGGATTATACGTTCGTTGGCGAACTTGCATGTGATCCACAAATGTAGGATCTTGTAACCATTTCTGATTATATTCTAGACCGCTAATATAAAATGACAATTGAGGTGCAGAAGGAAGAGTACTTGCACTATTGTTGTTCACCACTGCTGCCACCTGTCTACTACTTGCACCGGGCTTAATTGGAATGCGTAATAAGATATCATTTCCATTTGGATCTTTGCCATTTGTTACATAAAAATTAGAAAAAATTCTTGCAAATTGAAGCATGAATCTTCTAATCTGTCCGCTGTAGTGAAAATCTGCCATTGAAATACCTTTAATAATATTTAATGGTTGATGAACTGTCTACCGCGTGATATGAAATTCTTTCATTGATTTCGTGATCAAGGAGATATGGCATGACATCTACTAGGAAAATTCTATCGAATGGTACCATTCAATGGGTAAATGACACCGGAGATTTACATCGGGAAGATGGACCCGCAGTTGAATTGGCAAATGGAACTAAACTTTGGTGGCTGAATGGAGAACGACATCGCGTAGATGGGCCGGCAGTTGAATTTGCAGCCGGATACAAAGAATGGTGGTTGAATGGCATTTATGTATCCGAGAAAGAGCATGCCTGGAGAGTAAGACACCGGTATTTTGATGAAATCGATGGCATGCCAGAGAAATTAAAAATGGAATATTTGCTGGTATTTGGTTGACAGATCTACCCGAAATCATTATAACGAATTCAGAACGAAACACTGATTGAAGGAAATAGATATGACAAATGAAACCTATTTTGCAAATATCGCAGTGTATGGATTTTGTGACGATAATGAATCCACTTTTCCTCTGACCGATGAATGTTTTTGGAATCGCGATGAAGCAAAGAAGTTTATTGCCGCGATTAAGAATCGCGCGCACTATACCATCGATGGTTATACCGGCAAAGTACTAATTGAAATTGAAGAAAAGGTTGAAACTGTTTCCTCGGAAGTTTTTTGATGACACACAATAAAAAATATTATCATTGGGTATCATGTGTGTATTGTGAGGGCACTGGTCTGGTGGAACATCAGTTGACATATAGTGGGTTTGACAATTGCCAAAATTGTTGTGGCACCGGCATCGATCCTGATATTAGGGAATGGTTAATAAACAAAACAGCTTATAGTCTTAGTGCGGATTCACTGTGTATCAAAGACGATAAAACCAACGTAGAGTTTTTGCTAAAATTTAAGTAATCGGTGGTAGATTATCTGGTTTCGGTTTTAGAATTGAAACCAGATCCTGCGCTTCTGGTATATTTTTCTTATCATTGTTGCTATAAATTGTATTTTCATTATTAATGAATCCGGATAACAATGATTGATTGGTTATATCAAAATCCAATCCAGTGCGCACATTTTTAGAAATTCTTACCCATGATCTACCATCCCATCTAAACAAAAGTTGCGGTAAGTAATCGGTGCGTAAGAAATAGTCACCTAAATTAGGATTAGAGGGGAATGAAATTCCTGCACCAGTCGGTAATCCATTTGGTGCTTTGCCGTCACCTGTCAAATAGCCTGCAGCATATCCGAATGATCTAGGAGTTGATCTAGCGATAAATCTGTATCTAGGATCATAATCTGATGTGAAACTCATATATGCAGTGTCATTATTAAATCCGGGAGCTTCTGGGTTTTGGTCAGCAGTTGCATATGTGTTGTCTGCACTGCCATATGGAAATGTGATCGGCGACGGCGTAATTAATAGCGATACAGAAGGTTCAACTGGGCCTGAACCAGAATTTGATTGTATAGGAGCTTGTGAAATCAATTGCATACTTGCGGTCATGATATGATCAAGAGGATTACCAAACTCAGTTTGATCTTGTAAACTTTTCAAAGTAGCAGGAGAAATTCTAATCCCGTATGTTGCAAGTGTGTAATTAGGGTTATTATTGAATTCAATTGCGGCAGTTGTATTTCCGGAGAAAACATTTACACCGACTGGCAACGCCGGTTCGCCTTCGTTGATTACAGCATTTCCTAATGAATCATATGGACCTGTTGTAGGAACAACATACAACATTGTGTTGTCATACCCACTTAGTGGAACATTTTGTCTCGCTTCAGCCAATAATGCATCATTGATCATAATGTTTGTTGTGTAAGTAGATGACGAATCTTTGATAGAATCTCCTGTTACTTCTTTCCAATAAGTATCATTTGGTGGATAAACACCGGCAGGAACATCAGTGATTGATTCATAGGTTTTGTCACCGAATGTAATGGTATATCCCGGTGGATACGTTGTAGTAGAATTCCAATCACCTAAATAATTATCATCATTGTTCGGAGCATTCAGAATATCAGAAAATTCTTGTGAATCAGTGAGAGGTTCACATTTAATTCGCCACAAATGAGGATACCATGTTTGAGAGAAACCTTCAGAAGCATAATTTGCATCTGTGATTTGATAAAAACGTTTTAATGCGTATTGAAGTTTTTCATTTAATGGATAATAATCTAATAAATGCGGTAACTCAAGAACGTCTCCTACCATTAGTTTTCTGCCGATGATATCGACCATCCTGTTAAAGTGACAGGTTATGAATATTATATCATTGCTAAGAAATAATCCAAATTGACTTAAATCAAAATCTAGATTTTGTACAGAATAATGTCCTCTCAACCTGTATATACTTGTTTCATATTTCCTATCCCGGTTTTCCATAAATAACAAGTCTTGTATATTTGTTTCTGATTGCTCTGCATATTGCGGTTGTGTATAATCAGTGGACGTGCCCTGATCTTTCGGACCTACATATTTGTGGATAAAAAGGTCTGTACCTCCGGTGGTAAATTGCTCATCAATTATTTTATCCAAATATTTGTAGTCATTTTGTTTTTCTGTTCTGTATAAACTGAGGCGAGGCATTTTTATTCCTTAAAATCCGTAGTATCGAGAATTACTGTCCAACCTTTAACAGACTTGACTTTTGATATTGGTTTAGTAAGTTGGCATATATGACCGGCGTTTAAATTGTACTTTTTACACAAATCGGCTTGGGTTATGTATTCAGATACGTTATTTTTTTTATGATAGAAATGGTATTTTGGTCCCAATCTAGCATCATGTGTATGATATGACGATATTTTCCAACCATATGCAGATTTATTTTTTCCATTATTTGCAGTTAAATTAATAATGGCTGAGGCGCTAAAATCAAATTTTGTATAAAAATCGTATCGAGTGGAAATAATAATTTCACCTGTTTTAATATTTTCAAATGAATATAAGGTATGATCATACCAAAAATGGTCTTTACCTTTTTGGGTATTCCGAATAATTGAGGTCCCTGGCAATTTCCAATCTCCGCATCTTTTTGATTTCCCGCTAACAAGCTGAGTTATTCCCGTGGGCAACCCATACAATTTAACCATGTCATTTTTTGTATGTTCGACTATTTCTCCGGTGTATATGTTTTCAAACGTAAATAACGTGTGATTGTATCCCGGGTGATCTTTTCCTGTTTTGATGAAAGGATGGGTACCATTCTTAACTTTTTGCAATTGATTTTTACTTGAAATTTCTGATATTATCTTGTCATTAATTTTTATTTTTTTTGCAAGCAACAAGGCCGCAGCATAATCTTTTTGTTCATAATGAATTTTGTAATGATCGAACGCACTGAGTGCAATCAGATTGTCAGGATCATTGTTATATCGGTTGCCATCAATATGATGAATATGATATGAATTTCCATTCATATCTACTGGAATAGGCCCATAATGATTTTTATATATTCTTCTGTACGCTCCACTTTTTTTATCACATAATTTACACATATTATTATTTAATGGTTGACTTGGATCTAAACGTTTGATAAGAACTTGGTAACAACGGAGATAGTATAGTATGGACGAAGAAGATTGGAATTTAGATGAACAGGATGATATTCTAGTTCTTTGGGATCCAACCATTCACAATGACCCGTATCCTAATTGCCATTTGCGTGAGTTTAGTGGCGGAGAATCACAATGGTATCATAATCGTCACGAATATGGACACAATGAAACCGGACCATTCGTATGTACAAGTTTTGCAAGGACTTCCGGAAAAGAATATGCATTGCATGGACATCTTTTTGATAATCGAAATGAATGGGAATGGTGTGTAAAACATCTTCATACTTTTAGAGTTATTAGAAAAACTGAATATTATGTAGATTGCGTTGCAGATTGGAAAACAGGCAGTTACCAATATCAGAAAAAACAAAATGTAAAAAGTTATATCGAATTTATCGATCCGAAAGCAGAAATTGAATATCGGTTAAAATTTAAATAACCATTTAATTTGAATTATTAATTTGTTGTGTTATAATATTACAAAATAACGGAGCAATTTAATTAACATGTCATACCTAGATAAACATGAATCAGTAAAACAATTTCACAAAATTTATAACTGTTATACACAAGAAAATCCCGGGCTACCAAACGAAGAAATTCGTGATCTAAGACGCCGCCTTCTAAAAGAAGAATATGAAGAATATCTAGAAGGCGAAGAGACGGACGATCTAGTCGAGATCGCAGATGCACTTGCAGACATGCTATATATCATGTATGGAACAGCGCTTGCTTACGGAATTCCACTGGATGAAATTTTTGATGAGGTACATCGTTCAAATCTAAGCAAGCTTGGTGCAGACGGCAAACCAATTGTAAGAGAAGATGGCAAGATCCTTAAGGGCCCGGATTTCTTCAAACCGGACATTGCAAAAATCATGGGATTAACTGGACAGGATGTGTAATGTCAGTAGAATCAACGGTTAAAAACATAATTCAGCTCCATGCATCTCTTTCGGCAGATTCTGCAATGACCAATATTGTAACTGATATCAATGCACAATTTGGTAATACAGTAATGCCAGTGGTATCAATTGATTCCAATAAGTCGATTACCGTTACGCTGAAAGATAGTAAAACTGGAACAATAACCGGAGTTTATAAAGGATTGCGTCAATGATTATTAAACATTCGAATAGACTAGAAGAACAATCAGAATCATATGATTCGTCAGTGTGGATTGAATATGGTTCAACATCACGTCCTGTAAAATATTCAGATGTCAATACATTAACAGAATTTGACGAAAGACAAGGAAAGTATATTAATACTGGTTGGTATATGAAAATTAATATACCTATTTTGTTTACTAAAAAATATGTCAATCCCAATACTTTTGAAATTGAAACGGGTCCGTGTAAGTACATGTTCTTATTGCGAAGACGCAATGGAAAGTTTTTTGTAACAAAAGGATTTTTCCCAATTCTCAGTTAAATACTGACATGGACAACTCATTACCAAATCAAAATCTAGAACAGTTAAAACAAGACTTGTTTGAAAACCTATATCTTCGTTTAGGTGGTGGGATAGTGGATCTTGAAATAGATCCTGACCACGCAGAGGCTGCGTATCGTTACGCCATCAAGATGTATCGTCAACGCTCACAGCATTCAACACAAGAGAGTTATACCATGATGACTCTTGAAAAAAATATACAAGAATACACTCTTCCTCAAGAATTTGTTAACGTGAGAACAGTATTCAGAAGAACATTTGGTTTGGAATCAGGAAACAATGGATATGGTGGGGGGTCATTTGATCCCTTCTCTAGCGCAATTATGAATACGTATCTATTAAACTATAATTTTTCAGGCGGTCTAGCAACTTACGATTTCTACCAAAGTTATGTGAAACTTGCAGGAAGAATGTTCGGAGCGAATATAACCTATACCTTCAATCCAGTAACTAAGTTACTTCGACTCGATAGAGATTTCAAGGCAACTGGCGATCATATTTTGATTTGGGGTGACACAACCCGTCTTGAAGAAGAAATTCTTCAGGATCCGGGTTCCGGTGTATGGTTAGGGGATTTTACCTTGGCTGTACTTAAGGGAATCATTGGCGAAGCAAGAGAAAAATTTGGTTCTATTGCTGGCCCCAATGGAGGAACTTCATTAAATGGTGCACAAATGAAAGCAGAATCAAAAGCCGAAATTGAAAGATTAATTGATGACCTGCGTAAATATCAAGACGGCGGAACTCCTTTAACTTGGATTATTGGTTAAATTTCTCTTGACAAAAATTGATATAAAATTACAATATATTAATGTCGAAAGAAATAATTGAAAAGTTAATAAAAGAAAAACCAAAGCATTTCAGCAAAATGATACAATGCGACCCTATTCTAAAAGAATGGGTAATTAAAAACTCGACTATACAAACGGATAGATTTGTAGAGAAAATTTATTCGGCCCTAAATCCATCAATAACAAATATTTGTAACAACGGCAATACATTTAAATTTAAAGGCATTAACATCGGATATGGATTTTGTGGTTCGCCAAGAGACTGCAAATGCTCGAATGAAAATCTTTCAAATGTAATTACTGCTATTAAGCAAAATAGATCACCTGAACAAATTTCAGCAGAAAATAATAAATCAAAGCAAACTAAATTAGATCGATATGGTGATGAAAATTACGTCAATGTAACAAAAGCGAAAAAAACGAATCTTGCAAGATTTGGAGTTGAAAATCCAAATCAATCCGATGAAGTGATACAAAAGAGAAGAAACACTAATTTAGATCGTTATGGGCACATTCATCCGATGAAAAATCCTGAGTTTCGTGAAGTGGCAAACCAGACATTAAGAGAAAGATATGGAGTAGAACATCCATTACAGCACACTGAATTCTTAGAAAAATCTCAAAACACTTGTATGAAAAATTATGGTGTTGCCTCTCCTTGCAAAAATAATGAAATAAAAGAAAAAGCCAAACAGACATGCCTAGCTAGGTATGGCGCAATATCTCCGACTAAAAATAGTGAGATCAGAGAAAAGGCTGTTGCAACTAGTTTAGAAAAATACGGAGTAGAATACCACAAACAATTAAATTATTCACCTGAAGTAATAAATTTATTTTCAAACGATGCAAGTGAATTAGAGAAATTGTTACAAAAATCATCTGTTAAAACCATTGCCAATGAGTTCGGTATTTCTTTAACCACAGTTTATACATATGCAAGACAAAATAATATTTCCATCCCAGTAAAAAATAGAAGTGGATTTGAAGAAGAAATTTATGATTTTGTGTGTTCAGTATATGATGGAACAGTATTAGACACAGTAAAAACAATTATTCCTCCGAAACACCTTGATATTGTGTTACCGGATATTAATTTCGCGATTGAATGCAATGGAACGTATTGGCACTCTGAATTATGTAATAAAAACGAAACATATCACGCGAATAAAACAAACAATTGCATCGAAAAAAATATGACTTTGTTTCATTTATGGGAACATGATTGGATTTTAAAACCAGATATAGTAAAATCAATGATATTACATAGAGTAGGTAAATCAGAAAAATTATTTGCTAGGCAGACAATCCTGAAAAAAATATCAACAAAACTTGCAAATGAATTTTTTGAGAAAAATCATTTGCAAGGAAAAGCAAATGCTAAGTTGGCGTACGGCTTATACAGAAATAATGAATTAGTAGCGGCAATGTCCTTTGGTAAGCCAAGATTTAATAAAAACTATCAATGGGAAATAATTAGGTTTGCTACATTAGTGAATCATTCTATTTCTGGTGGAGCATCAAAATTATTTTCTGGTTTCGTCAAAGAGAATAATCCATCATCTATCATTTCCTATGCTGCTAGGGGTCATGCAACCGGTAATGTATACAGAATCTTAGGAATGTCACATGCAGGCACAACAAAACCAGGATATTCATATACCAAAAATTTCATCGATGTCTTTAGTAGACATAAATTCCAGAAACATAAGTTAAAAAACATTTTGGAAAATTTTGATGTTGGTTTGACTGAAAAAGAAAACATGATAAACCATAAATATACAAGATTATGGGATTCGGGAAATGATATCTATGTGTGGAATTCATAATTATATTGATTTAATATTTTTAATGTAATATAATTACAAAATGATTATAGGAATTACAGGAAGAATAGGCTCCGGAAAAAGTTCTATTGCAGATTATCTAGTAGAAAATTATGATTTTGTTCAAATGTCATTTGCAGAATCACTAAAAGATGCAGTTTCTACTATTTTTAGTTGGGACCGTACATTGCTAGATGGAATAACAAAAGAATCTAGAATTTGGCGAGAACAAGTAGATCACTGGTGGGCCAATAGACTCAATATCCCGAATCTTACCCCAAGGTGGGTATTGCAACAATGGGGAACAGATGTTGCGAGGTCATCATTTCACGATGATATCTGGATTGCATCGTTAGAAAAAAAATTAACAAATATTAATAAAAATATTGTAATTACGGATTGTAGATTTGGCAATGAAATAAATGCAATTAAATCACTTGATGGTGTTACGATACGGGTTGAACGAGGAGAAGATCCAGAATGGTATTCTTTTGCAAAAACTTTAACTCCGACAAACATCGATATTCTTTTTCGTTTAGGAATACATTCTAGTGAATATTCAAGTGTTGGTTTGAATTATGATCATATACTGCACAATGACTCCACATTAGCTTTTCTTCATGCACAAGTTGATAAATTGATACCGTAACAGATTAATTAAAAAAATCTCACTAAATATTGTTAGCAAAATCCAATCAGGATTTTAGGCGGTAGCCTCACAATATACATAGGAGATTTTTTTAATGGCAACTTCATTATCGTCACCGGGCGTATCAGTAACTGTGACAGATAACACTTTGTATGCTTCAGGAACAGCAGGAAGCGTTCCTCTTGTTGTTTTTGCAACAGCACAGAACAAAGTGGATCCAACTGGTGCATCATCTGTTGCACCTGGCACAACTTCAGCAAACGCTGGACTTTTAACAAAAATAGCAAGTAAATCAGAATTGATTGCCAATTACGGAAATCCATTTTTTTATACTTCTGCAAACGGCACACCAATTCATGGTTATGAACTAAATGAATACGGGCTAATGGCAGCGTATTCTGCGTTGGATGTAACAAATTCAATGTATTGCTTGCGCGCTGACATTGACCTTGCTGCATTGGTTGGTTCAGTAACTCGCCCGACCTCAAATCCAGCAAACGGTACAATTTGGTTAGACACCGCAAATTCGACATGGGGCATTAATGAATTTAACGCTACTACTGGTGCTTTCACATTAAAAACACCAATCGTTATTTCCTCTGCTTCGCAATTATCTAGTGGCATTCCTCTACAAAGTTTAGGTTCAATTGGTGATTACGCGGTAAAGGCAATTCCATCATATAATTATCCTAGCTCAACTGCTGCCCGTCAATTTTTCTATAAAACACCTGCAAATGCATGGGTTGCTGTAGGATCAAAAGCATGGCAAGCTCTATGGCCAACCGTTCAAGGTACTGCAACGCCAACCACATTAACCGCAGGTAATACTCTGATCATCAGTATGTCAGGCGGACCAACATTCTCTGTTACTGTTCCGGCATCACCCAACAATACTGTAACAAATCTAGTGACACAAATTAATGGTCTTGGATACAGTGGAGTAAGTGCAGCATCTGTTAATGGTAAATTGGCATTGTATTCTACTCAATCAGGTGCAACACCGAACTATACAACACCATTTAATATTGCACTTAGTGGTACTGGATTGACTGAACTTGGACTGACTTCAGGAACTTTCTATCAGCCAGCATTTACATATTCGACTGCTGCAAGTCAACCATTATGGACTTCTGGTCAAACATATCCTAGACCAACAGGTTCGGTATGGATTAGAGTCGGCAGTGCAACAAATAGTCTTCAATCAAAAATTTCTACATGGAATTCAACTTCTGCAACATGGGTAGCATCTACATACAATTATGCCACTTCTGACTGGGTAGCAATTAATTCACTTGATTCTACTGGCGGCGCAACAATTCCTGCCGGAACAATTTATACACAGTATGCCTTCGACACAGATACAATTGGTTTCACCCAAGCACCTGTATACTATTGGGAACGCGCATCGACCGGCGCAACTGTTGTTACTGGTAGTGTTACTGCTCCTACATTTGCTAATGGTTCATATACTGTATCAGTACAAGTCAGTATTCCTGGATCAGCTTCACTCGGATCCTATTCATTTGCTCTTGCGAATAATACAACTGGAGCAGATTTCGTCAATGCATGGAATAATGCTGCAATTCCTTACACCAGCGCAATTATAGCTGCATCTGGTGCAATTCAGATTTCTCACTTAAAAGGCGGCGTAATCATCTTAAGTGATTTTGTCAACGGTGTAAGTAAAGGTCTGTTACAAGATGCAGGATTTATTTCCGGCGCAACACAATTTGTAAAGGACGGCCCTGCTGTAGTAACAACATTCACTGCGGCCCAAACTTCTACTTCAGGCGTTGGTACCGGTGCACAATTCAATGTATCAAATAGATATCAAAATTATTTCGTAAATCCAGTACCTGCAACAGCAGGAACAGGATATAACGTAGGAGATTTGATCACAATTTCTGGTACTGCTTTGGGCGGAGCAACAACAGCAAATGACCTCGTACTTAAAGTAATGTCTGTTAATTCTTCATCAAGTAATGCAATTACTGGTGTTGCTTTTGTTTCTGGCTCAGGTGCAACTGCATATTCAATTCAATTGTCTAATTGGGTAGAAATTGACGTAACTGCAAGTGACAATGCTCCTGTACTTTCACCCGTAGCAAACACAAATTGGTATTTCAGTTCAGTATCAGACGTTGATATCATGGTAAATACTTCCACTGGTTGGAAGGGTTACAAGAATGCAACATACGATTCAAATGGTCTTCCTTTGCCAACCGGCACAAACACCACTGACCCTGCTGGCCCGTTAGTAAGCGCTTCTATGCCAACAACACAATCTGACGGAACAGTACTTGTATACGGTGATATCTGGATTGATACGTCTGACCTTGAAAATTATCCAGTAATTAATCGTTGGCAAGCTGTTAACGGCGTTTCACAATGGGTTACATTAGACAATACTGACCAAACTTCTTCTTCAGGAGTTGTGTTTGCTGATGCACGTTGGGCAACTTCAGGTTCAATTGATCCTGCTGCAGGAACAATGTCAACTATTGTTTCTCTATTGGCAAGTGATTATCTTGATTTGGATGCTCCTTCGAGTGCATTATATCCAGTAGGAACATTATTGTTTAACACTCGTCGTTCAGGTTACACAGTGAAGCAATTTAAGGTTAACTATTTTAACTCAACTTCATATCCGTTAAGTTCATTGCCCACATACACCTCAACATGGGTAACAATTTCAGGTAATAAAGCAGATGGCTCACCTTACATGGGTCGTAAAGCACAACGTCAATTGGTAGTGGAGTCTCTGAAAGAAGTAATTACTACTAATACAGCAATCGAAGATGTTGAAAATTATTTCAATATTATCACCTGCCCTGGATATCCTGAATTACATGCATCAATGATAGAATTGGATACCGCTCGCAGCTATACATCATTCGTAATTGGTGACACTCCTGCTAGATTAGTAGCAACATCTGCTGCAATTGAATCATGGGCAACTAATGCGAAGAATGCTACATCAACCGGAGACGATGGATTTGTGACAAAAGATACAAGTCTAGCTGTATTTTATCCCGGCGGCCTAACATCTGATGTTAATGGCAATGATGCATATGTTCCAGGTTCACATATGATGCTTTATACCATGCTAAACAATGATAATATTGCGTATCCTTGGTATGCAGCAGCAGGAACTACACGTGGGGTAATTCAAAATGCAACAAGTATCGGTTATATCGATCCTACAACAGGCGAATATGTAACAGTAACTAATTCTAACATCGGAATTAGAGATACACTGTATACAAATTCTATCAATCCGCTAGTTTATTTCCAAAGCAATGGTTTGCTGTGTTACGGCAATAAAACCAGTGACGAAACAAGTACTGCAATGGATAGAATTAACGTTTCTCGTTTGGTTGCTTATCTACGTAGACAACTAGATATCGCAGGCCGTCCTTTTGTGTTCGAACCAAACGTTGCAACAACTCGTTCCGCACTTGCAGCGGTAATTGAAACATTGCTAGTTAATTTAATTTCTACCAATGCAATTTCTGATTATCTTGTGGTGTGCGACACATCCAATAATACCCCTGCAGTGATCGATGCAAATCAACTTATTTGTAACGTTGCTATCGTTCCTGTAAGAAGTGCTGAATTCATTTATATTCCACTAGTACTTGAAAATACTATTAAATAACAAATGAAAAGCTAATTTAGTGAAAAAGGGAGATTAATCTCCCTTTTTCCATATCCATTTTGAACTTCCGCAATCATATATGCGACTAAAACCCTGCTCACTACGCAATTCTTTTTCTGTTTTTGATTGATCATCTTCTTTTGTTTTTCGCAACGTATATCTATGAATACGATGTACTCTATTTTTTTCTACATACCAATAATTAGGAACAGTTTCATGCATGAAAACAAATCCTAAATTCTTGTATAATTCTCCTTCGCTCCATCTCAAATCGGCATATGAAATTACCGAATCCGGATTATGATCATTGATGAATTTTTTAAATAGCCGGCTTGCCCCGCCAATGACAGTATGTCCTAATTTGTTACAGAACCGATTTATTTCCCATTCAGATATTTTTCTTGATATGTTTGATTTAGAAAAAGTCATTACCGAAATTAATTCATTGTCATGGTATAATCCATACCTAACGTTGCTTCTACCGGCATGTTGAATATGATTTGTTTTGCAAAATGTACTTGCGTCCTTACTTGAAATTTCAGAAATAGTGCATTTTCTGGCATAAACTCGTTTACTAATACCCAATAGATTTTCTAATCTACTTTTTACTATTTCTGGTACGTTATCCCATTCATCTTCCATAATTCCTATATATCGAAATCCCAATGAATTCAATTCTTTGCGTTTGTCATTATCAGCGGTTTTTGTTTTACCAACAGATAACAATATTTTTTCTGAATGCCAATATAATCCATTGAATTCGATTGCCAATTTCTTGGAAGGAACAAAAATATCAATTTCTTTTTGCCCTGAAAGAACCTGTGTAATATTTTCATGTACATCATTCGTAATAGTTTTGATAAATTCGGCAATTTGCTGTTGTTTTTTACTTGTTCCTTTAAGTCTAGGGAAACATATCTGGCACATTTCAATGTTTAATTTAGAATCACGAAAATATTGGTGGGTGTATGAAAATATAGATTTGCATTTATTACATTGTAATTGGAATATTTTTTCATTGATTCCATTTAATAAAGTGACATTACATTTTTCCATGTTTGATAAATAACCTGCATGTGATTGTTGCGTTTGTGATTTACCGAGTTCAAGTGATGATTTCCTCATGAGGTCAATGGAGGATTCCTTGTGTTTCTTGCCTTTCATTGGATTCACGTGTGTTCCATTAACTAATTTGGTTTGATATGCTTTTTTGGCTCTTCTGCTCAATTCATCTGTATTATTTTTTGCATATGCTATTGTTCCTTTGGCATATTTGGCACGTTGTTCCTCATCGCGGGCTGGCATCGGTTGTCTAATTAATTTGCCGGATGCATATTTTTCTTCACGTAATCTAACATTTTCTTGTTGTTTTAATAATTGTGCCCCTTCGAGTTTTTTTCCTTTATTGTGTGGTATTCGTCCTTTTAATAAAGCAATGGCTTCTGGGCTGCGGTGCTCTCCGTGCAATTTTTTATATTCTTCTGTAGACATATTATGATCGGTTTTTAAATGTTTATATCCTACCATGTTTTTAAATTCTTTGTTGCATATTTTGCAATTAATTGGCATGTTGCATTACTTCCTCTTCGTATTATTTACGCAAATAATAGCACAATTATATACTTTTATTAATAAATGGTAAATAATATTTGTAACATATGTGCATTTTCCGCGGGCTTCTATTATTTTTTGATTTCTCGCTAAATATATTCAACAGGAGATATTGAAAAATGGCAACAGCCTCACAATCACTATATAATATGTCAGTAGTTACCTCTGACCTATCAAGCAGTAACCAGGCACTAATGATGCCCAAACTGCAATATCGTTTCAGAGTACTTTTCACTAATTTAGGCGTTACTACTGGCGCCGGACTAGATTTAACCCGCCAAGTTGCCGATTGTTCTCGTCCAAGCTTAACATTCCAAGAAATTACTCTTCCGGTATACAACTCAACAATGTATCTTGCTGGTAAACCTCAATGGTCACCGGTAACAATTAATATTCGTGATGATGCATCCGGACTAGTAGCCAAGGCCATCGGCGAACAAGTGCAACTGCAACAAGATTTCGTTGAACAAGCATCTGCTGCGGTCGGCCATGACTATAAATTCATGACTTCAATCGAAGTTCTTGACGGCGGCAACGGCACACTAGAACCAACGGTACTGGAAACATGGGAATTATATGGTTGCTTCCTGTCACAGGTAAACTATAATAGTTTAAACTACGGTTCAAATGAAGCGGCAACTATTCAAATTCAAATCAGATTCGACAACGCAGTGAACGCTCCGTTAACATCAGGAATTGGTCAAGCAGTTGGTCGTGCATTCAGTGGTTCAACTGGTATCACAACTGGTATTGGTCGTTCTGCATCATAATAAAGGTACCCGTTAATGTCCGCTGGATCATGGGGTGAAAACTTGGTAAGCGCTGTATTTGGCAGCGCTTACCTGCGTGATTATAAACACGCTGCATATACATTTAGAACAAACTCGTACAGCAATGCTCCTAAATTTAAGTACTTGTTTCATACCTATTTTGAAATAAACTCGGCTGCATTTACTGCACCGAGTACCACTAATTTTTCGCTGTTGGTCAAAGAAGTAAAACTACCATCTTTTTCATTTAATACCCATCAATTAAACCAATATAACAGAAAAAGAATTGTTCAAACTAAAATCAAATATGATCCAATTGAAATTGCATTTCATGATGATAATGGTGATCAATTAAATTATTTATGGGAATCTTATTACAGGTATTATTACAACGATGGATCAAATCCCACAAATGTTTTGTCCGGTACATCTGACATAGGTTCATCTACTAATACTTCCACCACATCATATAATACCAGAAATATATATAGTCCACCTTCTTCATTTGAAACAAATCAATGGGGGTTATTGGGAGGTCAAAATACTTCGAATGGAATAAAAGTTCCTTTTTTTAAAAACATCACTGTTTTTGGATTTAATCAGCATAATTTTACTGCATATACTTTAATAAATCCGATCATTACTGCATTTAACCATGACACGTATAATTATGCTGAAGGCAACGGAATAATGCAAAATCGGATGTCAATCGATTATGAAACCGTCGTGTACAATTATGGTTCACTTGATGGTCAAGATCCGGGTGAAATTGTTAAAGGTTTTGGTGATCCTGCTTTTTATGATACTGAAATTAGTCCATTAGCTACAGCAGAGATGACAAGTTTAGTCGAAGGCTTGACTGGTTTAGTTACTGGAGGTTCGTTGTCATCTTCTAGAGGAGTCAATGCATTAGCCGCTGTTGTAAACCTAGCTTCTGGAAATTCGTATTCAGCAACTTCTGCCGTTGTTTCTGTCAGTTCAACCATAAATTCATTACTATCAAGCTCAACCAATACTGCTCGTATAGGAGATTTTTCTTTCCCTGCTGCCGGACAAACCGCGTCAGGTGGATCAAATAATACCATTTCAAATGCATTGTCTTCTCCGGCTATTGTAGAATCAAATGGAACTGCAGGAGTCCAAGGCACAGATGATTTAAGCACGGGATTTCTCGGAGATTAAATAGTTGCATGATCACAACTATTTCACGGACAGCAACCACAATAACTGCAATCAACACATTTACCAATGCTAAATTAACAATTAACGCATCTGAATGGGATGTTGTATACTCATATTTTTTGAGTACATCAAATAATATAAACATTGCAAACAATTTTTCTACGTTGCTGTTTACCATTTCACAAGAGTGCGGAATTTCTTCATTGGAATTAATAGAAAATCTCAAAGGAACATCCAATACCCTGCAGATGAATCAAGTAATGTGTTACTACCTGAATACGTTTAGGGAAAAATATGCAATGTACGGTGTGACAAATGTGCTGAAACCAAATGAAGCTGTACAAAGGAATATCGTTGTCTAATGGCGAAATTTAGTACCGGCATATTTAAGCCAAAAAATCCACAAAAATTTATCGGAAAACATGCGGCGCGGTGGAGAAGCAGCTGGGAATTGACCCTAATGAATTTTTTAGATATTAACGAAAGTGTTTTATATTGGTCGAGCGAAGAAATTCGAATCCCGTACAAACATCCATTTACTAATAAAATAACTACATATGTTCCTGATTTTTTTGTAGTGTCAGTTGACAAAAATGGAAAACAAAATGCAGAAATTATTGAAATTAAGCCCAAAAGCCAAAGTATAATTCAAGAAGGCAAGAAAACAAGTCAAAAAAATGCAGTGCAAGTTGCAATAAATCATTGTAAATGGCAAGCAGCATTGGCGTATTGTAAAAAAAACAACATCGGTTTTCGGGTGATGACTGAAGAACAAATTTATTATCAAGGAAAGAAAAAATGACTAAAAATTTAGAAGATTTCTTCAATATTGCATCATCTGGAAAAGATGAAGAAGGAGATATTATTCTTCCTGAAAGCTTTACTGATGAAGATGCAACAGAAATTCTGTCGAGTATAGAAAAAATTGAAGAAGCACTTCCTATGGTTAAAGGTCTTTCAAAAACAGACGAAGAATTAGATGAATTGTCAAAATTGGCAGTGAACAGTTTTAAAGATTTACATGATCTTGGTTTACAACTCGATCCAAGAAACATGGCAGAAGTATTATCAGTTGCAAGTTCGATGTTAGGACATGCGATAAGTGCCCAATCAGCAAAAATAAATCGCAAACTACGAACATTGGATTTACAATTGAAGAAAGCACAATTGGACCATAAAATGTCATCACACACAAAAGAAATAGAATCAACCCCAATTGGTGAAGGACAGCTTTTGGACCGAAATGAAATACTAAAAATGTTGGCTGAACAAAAAAAGAAAAATGATTAAATATGTGTGTAGTTCACGAGAATCCCGTCTCCAACTACCCTAATGCTATACTAAGGAAAACATCAGCATATGTGTATTTATTGCGGTACCGACAGGTACAGAAAAATTTATGAAAATCATTTCGGACCAATTCCAAAAGAAAATAATGGAAGAAGTTATCATATACACCATAAAGACGGAAATCGGTCGAATAACAATCCCGATAATTTAAAAGCAGTTTCAATTCAAGAACATTATGATATTCATTATCTCCAAGGAGATTGGGCTGCGTGTCTTGCATTGACGAGGTTGTTAAATAAATCTCCAGAAGAAATTTCAGCATTAGCGAGATTAAACGCAAATAATAGAATCAAAAACGGAATACATCCGTTTATAAAACGTCCTGACGGAACTTCATTGGCATCTGATATGGTCAAAAACGGAACACATCCTTTTTTAAATGGAGAAAAAAGTAGACAAACACAACTAAATTTAGTTAAAAATGGTACTCATCATTTGTTATCAGGTGATATTCAGAGAAAGTCAAATGAAAAAAGAATATTGGACGGTACTCATAATTTTCTCGGACCAAAAACAAATGCACTTCGCATAGAAAACGGAACACATCATTTTCTTCGCAGACAAGACGGAAGTTCATTAACAGGAGATAAGGTCAAAAACGGAACACATCCTTTTTTAGGGCCAAAACTAAATTTAAAAAGAATTTCTGAAGGAACTCATAATTTCGTGGGTCAAAATGCTCCCAGTCAAGTAGTTTGGACATGCGAACATTGTGGGAAAACTGGAAAAGGAAAAGGAAATTACACCCGCGCGCATGGCAATAATTGTAACCAACTAAAAACCATTGATCTTCAATTAAAAAAAGCAGCACTAGATCAAAAAATTAATTCCAAGGTTAAAGAAGTTGAAAATATTCCTGAAGGACAAGGTCAAATGATAGACCGAAATGAGATTCTTAAAATGCTTTCAGAAAATGCGAAAAATAATAAATAGTTGATGAATTTTAAAGGATCCTCGATGAAAAGTCTAAAACATTATTTGGTAGAAAGTATTCACACGTATGATTACACTATCTATGTTGCCGGGGAGACAGCACCAAGGTTAATGGATCTTCTCAAATACAATTTGAATAAATTTGACCCTGTCTCTGTTTCTGACCCGACAACGACTCCAATTCAAAAGAAACCATACGGTTTCCCTGAACTAGAAAATGAATCTGTTCATGTAATTAAATGCGAATTTAGATATCCTGCCAATGAACCAATGATTCGACAAATGTTTCAATTGCTTGGCGGCGACATGAATAAAATTCGCGTAGTAGGTACAAAATATGCTGAAGGGTGTGACGAAGAATTAGAAGGTTATGAAAATCAAGCTAAAATTAGTCCACTATTAACGCACGAAGAAATGGAAGAACAACCTGGCGCCAAAGAAGCTGCAAAAGCATATGGCGAACAATATCTGTCTGATATTCATAAGCAATACGAAAAAACCAAAATTGATATTCCTTACGCCGCAGAAAAAACAAAATCTGCATTTGATCCATTTAAAAAAGTAAAAGAAGAAGATGTTGATAGCCCAATGTCAAAAATGACGAGACCTGAAAAACCAAAGACAGGAGCAATGAAGTGAGTAATTTTAAAAATATTCTGTCCAAGTTTGACAGCATCGATGACACAAAAAGAACATTGGTAGTCGAGGATTTGGCTAATCAGAAACCTATTCCTGTGGTACAACAAAATGGTAATGCTGCCGCCGCCCAAACAGGCTTTCTGAATATCAGTGATACATCTCCTACCGGTCAAGCAATGCAAAAAGCATTCAATGATTTGACAGCTAGTGGCAAGGCACAAGTTGTTCTTCCCCAATCACAAACAAATACTACAAATAATCAACAGCAAACACAACAAGTAAATCAACAAAATACACAACAAACAAGTAATGCTTCACCAGGCTCAATTCAAGCAACTGGTTCACCAATGTCAACTATGAATGGTCAACAACAAGTTGAAGAAGAATGGGACGAAGAAACAGAAACCCCTGCTTCTAAGAAAGGCATGTTTGACGGTAAATCAAAAGCTGAACTAAAATCGGCATACAACAAACTAAAAGCTTCTGGTCCTCATAAACAAGGTTCGCCTGAATTTACAAAGATGAAAGAATTGGCTTTTGCTATTCGTGCCAAAGGTGATTGGGGCAAAGTTGAAGAAGATTTGGAAATCAAGTCAATCAAAGACAAAGAAATTGATCTAGAAGATCCAATGAATGATGAAGTTGAGGCTTTGCGCAAAGATTCTCCTAAAGAAAAAAGAGAAGTCCTTGACAAAGTAGAGCATGATATGAAAGAATCGATTCGTCAGATTGATGAAATTTCTTCTGAAACCGCAACAAAATACAAAGATGCAAGCAGAGAAGATTCCAATAAAAGAACAATAGACGGTGAATATTTTTCAAGAAATCAAACAAATCGTCTAAAAGGTATGTACACAGCAGATCAAAAACTCAATGGCAAAGCCAAAGTACCTGCTACTAAATCACCTGTAAAAGAAAATTCATTTTTTGATTATGTAAACAAGATTGAAGAAACTATCACTAAAAAAACATCTGCTGGAAAAATTATTTCAGATTTTGAAGATTCTAAGAATCACAAATTTAAAGGTAAATCAAAAGAAAAACGCAAAGACATGGCACTTGGCGCTTACTACGGCATGCATCCTGAAAAATCCGAAAAGAAAGTAAATGAAGTTTCTGATGAAACACTTGGTTCATATGTCAAGAAAGCTTCTGTAAATTCTAAAAAACAATCAAAAGCAAAAGATGCGTCTGCATCTCGCAATGAATATAGCAGAGAAGGTTATGGTAAGAAAATTTCTTATCAGGATCCTGAAAATAAAAAAGCAACACATAAGGAACGCAATAGAGACAGTGGTATAAGTCTTGCGGTTGATAAACTAACCGGAAAAGCAAAGGTACCTGCTTCTAAGAAATTAAAAGAGGCTGATCCCGCCCCAACAGGAGATGATCGTGGCGCAGGACTTGGCGCTGGCAGAAGCGACAAAATGCTTGAAACAAAAGGTAAAAAAATGAAGAAAAAAGTTAACGAAAGCATGTCACACAAAGTTGATGCTGCTAGACTTGAAGGTAAATCACATGGTCTAAAAGGTCATGCACATTGTGGCAAAAATTATGACGATCCTGAACACGCAAGAGCATATCATGAAGGTTATAAAGAAGGTCTTGATGAATGCTACGGTATGATGGATGAAGGCAATGCATTTACTGCAAAACTAGCACAAGCTCACCAAGGAGATACTTTTTCGTTGGGTGGACATGATTATACAGATACCTCAAACTATGATGATGCAACTTTAATTGATGATGCAATGTTTGAATCTTGGGAAAAAGAACTAAATGCTCATCTCAACGAAGGTATTTCAGTATCTGTCAATAAAGGCAACACAAATGCTTCCGATTCAGTAACAATTACTGCAACTGATCATGATGCTGATAACGTACTTGATCTAGTAAGAAATGCAGGACTTGGCATTTTTGGAAAAGAAGAATCAAGTGATTACGGTTCAATGGCAGAACCAACTGAAATGGGCAATATTGACGTAGTGGGCGATCCAAGTGATATTATGAATGCAATGCGTTCACTTTCAAGCGAAGAACCAGAAACAGCAGAAGTAACCGATTTCTATGAAGTCCCTGCAGAGCCAGAAGGCAGTGCATACGATCTTGAAGGTTCAGAAACAAACAGTGAAGATGACGGTGAAGATACACTAGATTTTATCAAATCTTTTACTTCTAGTAGTGAAACTCCCGAAAAAGAAGAACCTGAAGCTGCTCAAGCCGGAGAAGAATCAGAAGATGAATTGGTTGACGACGATGAAGAACTTTGCGGAGAATGCGGAGTATTTGAATCAGATTGCCAATGTGATGATCATTCAGAAGAAGGCGAAGAAAAGCTAGAAGAAACTGAAAATGAATACCAACGTGAATTTGAAGTTGCAGAAGATGCCGATGGCACAAATAATCAATATTTCGGAGAAGATGAAGAAGAATTGACTGAATGGGCCAATGACATGGGTAGAATTGGAACAGAACAAACTTTTGAACAAGACATCGATTTCATGACAAAAGTTATTTCAGGTGGATTGAATAAACCAAAATCAACTGGTCAAGAAGTTGGAAATATCATTCCTGTCTCAAAAGAAACACAACGTGGTGTCTCAGATGACATTGGCGACTGGAGATCACTTGCAGGAATTAAACACAGATAATAATAACAATAAAAAATAAAACTAAAATAGCAGGATTTTTCCTGCTATTTTTTTGGTCATGACACCGAATAAATAATTAAAATAAAGGAATTTACTATTAGCCAGCAATATATTGACTTCGGGTCATATCCAGATGACGCATCCGCTGACGCGATCCGTACTGCTTTCCAAAAAACTGAGCAAAATTTTACAGAACTATACAATGGTTTGACAGCACAAACAGTTACATCAATTAACCAAACACCAGGCGCAGGTATTACAGTAAATTCTCCTACTGGTAACGTAGTTGTAAGTGCGAAAATTGCGTGTGTGCAAATTCAATCAAGTACTTTAGGTTTAGGTACGGGCGGATCAAATACTGCTAGTTATGTTGCTATTACAAACGGATCTACTGTTATTACAATAGATTTGCCATCAAACTTGTCTAATATTAGCAATATTTCAATCACAAATACGTTGTCTGCTACAAACGTGGTTGCTTCCGGCAATACCCAAACAAGTAATTTATTAGTTACTGGCAATTCCTCTTTACAAAACACTATTATTACGGGCAACGCCAATATTTCAGGAAATATTGCCGTAAACAATATTTCTGCAAATAATCAGACTTTGGCAGGAAACATTTCCGCAAATAATATATCTATTACTAATACCCTAACAACGAATATTGCGAATGTTTCCGGTAATCTATCTTCAGGAAATGCCAATCTAGGAAATCTAGCAACAGCGAATTTCTTTAAAGGCGATGGCAGCCAATTGACCAATATTTCAGTTTCTGCAGGTAGTATTCTTCTTAACGGAAATTCTAACATAACAATAGACTTAAATTCAAATGTACGTACATCAGTCAATGGTGTTGCAAACGTACAGGTAGTTTCCGCTGCTGGAGTTACTATTACAGGTGTTGCAAATATCGTAGGAAACGTAACTGCAAACGTCATGATTGCTAATGGATTTGTAGGAAATATAGTAACGGCTGCACAACCAAACATTACCTCTCTTGGCAATTTGACAACACTAAGAGTTGCAGGAACATCAAATCTAGGACCTGTTGCAAATGTTTTAATTTCGGGAGGAACAGCAAATCAGTTCCTAGTATCGAATGGATCAGGAGGACTCAATTGGATCAATGCAACGAGTTTAACAACCGCACCCGGATCAAATACACAAGTATTATTCAATGATTCTGCTAATTTTGCTGCTGCCACATCAGTAACGTATAACAAAGCATCAAACACATTAACTGCAAATAATTTCTCTGCAACTAATGTCAACGCAACTTCGGGAACATTTACTACTGTTACCGGATCACTAACAACAAATGCCCAACCTAATGTTACCTCTGTTGGTACCTTAACTAATTTAAACGTATCCGGTGATACAGTATCAGGAAACGTATATGCTAATGCTGGTATTATTAGTGCAGCAAGGTTAACTGGGCCCTTAACAACCAATGCACAACCTAATGTTACCTCTGTTGGCACATTAATTGGTTTAGGTGTTTCCGGTAATATTGGTGTGGACACAGTAATTACCAGTAACACTGCGTATTATACAAATGCCAATGGATCAGCAATATTATATACTCCTGGCACATTTGTCGTGACAGCCCGCCAAAATGGTGGAAGAATTTACGAAGCATCTCATGATCTCGACAGTTTTCCAGGTCTTTATTCTGCTTCATTCTTGAATTTATCTACTGCTGCAAATGTGCAAGCGGGAATGTCCGGAAATGGTTACCGATTTATTATAGGTGCAGGAGATTCTGCAAATCGAGGTTTTGATTTGCTAGGAACATCATCAAATCAATTGTGGTTTAGGTCGCGCGAAGGAAATCCATGGAACAGGGCATTAACAACTGGCGACACCAGCACAAATGTACAATTTAATTCGATTGGGGTTGGGGCCGCAGCTAATGGAACTGCTGGCACACTTAACGCAACTACAGGATTATTTTCATCAATAAATGTAAGTGGTACTGGTACGTTTGGTAATATTACAGTTCCTGCAGGAACAGTCAGCGCCGCCGCATTGAGTGGCACATTAACAACTGCTACACAAACGAATATTACTTCGGTCGGCACATTAAATGGGTTGAATGTAAGTAACGGTATTGCCATCGCTGGCAATAGTTCACCTACTTTCTATATCAACAGTACTGCATCTAATAATTTTAGAACTCAAATAAATTTCTCTTCGAACTCGGTAACCAAATGGCAAATGGGTGTCGATGCCGGCTCGACTGGCACCAACAATATATATTTGTATGATGCCGTAGCATCATCGGTAAGAATGATCATAGATCCGACAGGTAATGTGGCACTTTCAAATAGTATTCTTGTTTCCGGAAGTTTTTACGATAATGCAAATACTGCATACTACGTAAAGCCTTCAGGAACATCAAATTTAAATACAGTAGTTGCAACAAACACCGTAACAGCGCAAGGATACATGGTCTCGATGAGCGGCCAAGGCCAATATCAATTAATCGGTGGCAGTGGATCATCATGGTATAATACCATGTTACGCAATGATGGTTCTAATTTCTATTTGTTAACATCTAACGCATATTCGACGCCATCTAGTGCAGTAAATGGAGCTTGGAATAATTTTAGACCAATAAGATATCAGTTTAACTCCGGCGCCCTTTCTTTGAATGAGGATGGTGTTTCTGCAACATATTTGATGGGTTCAAACGTCCAATTAAAAAATAATATGTATGACTATTCGGACAATACATATTATATAAAACCTTCTGGAACAAGTGTTTTTAATGTAGCAAATTTCAACACGATTAACGTTAGATATGGAATTAATTTTTCTGCTTCAGGATCATCAATTTATACCGACGCGTCCGGCAATGGGCCAGGTGACGTGGTTATCCAAACACTTTCCGCCAATTCTACTGCATATTACACGATATTTACCAAAGATGGCAGTCTTTTAGTGCCCAATCAAATAGGTACCAACGGACTAGTAAACAGCACAAATGCATTTGTTAATAATGCCCAACAAATTCAAAACGATAATTTATCGATGGCTGTAGGTAAAAGAATTTACGTCGGTAATACAGGCGCAATTTACGATGATGGCAATTTTCATATTCAGGGTGGCAGAAACGGAACTGGTATGTGGATTGATAATTCCTCTGGCGCGATCCTGTTCCTGCAAGCTCAATCAGCCGGACATATTTATTTAAATGGTGGAGGAGGAACAACATATGCTTCGAATGGTATTACATTAAATGGTGGCAGCTTTAACGGAAGTGGGGCTGGATTAACAGGTACCGCGTCAAGTCTTTCTGTTGGATATGCCACTAATGCAAATTATTCAAACTATTGTGGCACTGCATTCAACACCGATTACAATAGTAAATATGGTATGACCCAATTGAGTTTGGGAACTCAGAGCGTCGGCGGAGCAGTTCTTGATATCCAACAAGACAACAATTCTACTACTGGTGCACTCAGAATTAGAGCAAATGCACAAACAGGATTGAGTTATGTTCAGATCACCGACCAAGGCGTTAGTTCGCAGTATGGATATCTTCGATTTAACTCCGGAGCCCAAATGTATTGGTCTGGTTCTATTGCTGCGTCAGGAGATATTACTGCATTTTATTCGGATAGTAGATTAAAAGATTTCGAAGGAAAAATAGAAAATCCACTAGAAAAAATAAATCAATTGAGTGGTATGTATTATCGTTCAAATCAACTAGCAGAAAGTTTTGGATTTACTAATCCGGACAGACAAGTTGGTGTCATTGCTCAAGAAATACAAAAAGTATTGCCGGAAGCAGTTACTTTGGCTCCGTTCGATACAGAATCAAAAGTTGATGGTACTCTTGTTAGTAAATCAGGTGAAAATTACTTAACAGTTAAATACGAGAAAATAGCTCCGCTTTTCATTGAAGCAATTAAAGAATTAAATTCAGAAAATAAAGAGTTAAAAACAGAGGTTGCAGAACTACGAACAATGGTTATGGACCTCAAATCAATTATTGATAATTTAAAGAAGGATAAATAATGACCTTACCATCTGGCGGATCCCTTAGCATGAGTGCATTTAACGTTGAAATTCAACGATCCTCAACTTCACAATTATCAATGAGTGATGGAACACTGCGATCAATCGCAGGAATAGGTTCAGGACAAATTTCATTTTCAAATTTATATGGAAAATCATACATAATTCCATATATTAGTCCATCGAATGTCAATGATTCCGGTAATGGAGGATTGCATGATTTTACTATAACTGCGGGCACTAATTCAGTTACGCCGTCAAGTTGGTCATGGTCAGTATCATCGACCGGAGGAACAGGCAATTGGACCATTAATTCTGGACAAGGCACAGGAACAGCCGGTGTAAGAGTTGCGGCCACTGCACCACAGGATACAGCCTATGCAACCGTTAACGTTACTATGGTTGTCGCAGGAAATACATATAATTTAAGTGCTACATTAAGTTGGCAAAGGAATTCATAATGACAATACATATTACAGTAGATCAATTAAACAAAATTAATAATTCTTCTAGAAATTCAACATTTGTTGATTTGTTGAACAAAACAATGGACAAATATGACATTAATACAAAGCCAAGAATAGCATGTTTTTTGTCACAGGTTATGCACGAATCTGTTTATTTTAAATTCACTGAAGAAAATTTAAATTATAGTGCAAAGGGATTGGTAGCAACGTTCCACAAATATTTCCCGACATTGGAATTGGCGAATGCATATGCATATAATCCACAAAAAATTGCAAATAAGGTGTATGCAAATAGAATGGGTAATGGCAACGAAGCATCGGGTGATGGATTTAATTTCAAGGGACGAGGATTGATTCAAATAACCGGAAAGAACAATTACACTGCATTTGCTAATGGATGTGGATTAACATTACAGCAAGCAGTTGATTATATGAAGACGCCTGCAGGCGCAACAATTTCCGCAGGATGGTTCTGGGACACAAATAAATTGAATATATATTGTGACAAAAATGATTACGTGGGATTGACAAAAAGAATCAATGGCGGAACAATTGGTTTGCCAGAAAGAGTGGCATTATACAATAAAATTGTAGCTATTCTATGATAATTTGGAGTACTGATTCCAATCTAGGATCACATGCAGAGCAATCAGTAATTTCTATTCAACTTGTTACTGATACTGGCATAACATATAAATTATTGACCGGTACATTGCCGATTGGGTTAACGTTATCTTCTTCTGGTCTATTATCAGGAACGTTGACCACAGTTACCATGAACACAGAATATACATTTGTGGTTAGAGCAACCAATACAACAGAGTTATCAGATAAAACATTTACTTTTGTCATATCTGGTGAGGCACTACCTATTTTTGATGAAGATAATCCGATGTTGCTTACTTCACTTGACAGTACATGGATAGAATATCAAGTTAATGTGTTGAACAAAACAAGTGACACAGATGTGGTATTGGTGTCAGGATCTTTTCCTCCGGGGATCGAAATCAACGATGAAGGAATCATTAGAGGATATGCTGCGCCACCGACCATTTCTGCTAAATTATCAGAAGCAAATACCTCATGCTTTTCAGTGTCAAACAATAACATAAATTGCTATAGTACATCCGGTTTTCTACCAGGAAGAATCGTGTACTTCACTGGAATACCATTTGGCGGAATAGTAGAAAATAATATATATTACGTCAAAGACATTATTGATAGTTCTACATTTACCATTTCATCTACTGTTGGCGGGCCTGTAATAAATTTAACTGATTCATCAGGAATTATTACTGCAATTTTACCAGGAATTACTGATTCATTTCCTGTGTCACAGACATATCAATTTACCTTAGCGATATTAAATAATGGCATTGAACTTGAACCAACTCAGTTTATGATGACAATAATTAACCAAACATTGCCTGCACAATATGGAGGGCCGGGCAGAATACCAAATTCTAGGCCACCCACAATGTTTAATATCAAACCAAATACGTATAATATCGCAAAAGATATATTAAATTATAGATACTATGAAGTTCCGGATTCAGGTATAACCTATCCTTATTCGTCAATCATTGACATCGGGAGATATACCAGTGATAATTTCTTTTCTTTCAAAATTCTAGGCTATGATTTCGATGACAATGAAATTGAATATGTATTTTCCGGTTTGCCAAATTGGTTGACAGGAGATGAAACAACTGGCTGGTTGACAGGAACACCATCGATTTCAAATCCATCGATAGAAGAGTTTACAATAACTGTTTTTGTCAGGAAAATCCGGGATAATTCTATCGTTTCAGATACGTTACAACTCGCTTTTTATGCTGTGAACGGTTTATCCGGTGTAATTAATTGGAATACTAATTCAAATCTAGGAACATTGAACACAGGATCTAAATCAGATTTAAATGTAAGTGCTGTTTCTGATATACCGATAACATATTCTATAACTTCAGGCTCATTACCACCATCATTGACGTTAGATCCAGTGACAGGATTGATATCAGGTATTATTGATTTCCAACCACTGAATAATAATCTACCTTACGGTTCATCTACGGTTTTCACATTCACTGTTACTGCGGAATCGACGCAATATCCAATAATTACCTCTTCAAGAGTATTTACTATAGTAATATTACAAAAGTTTGAAAATCCATATCAAACATTGTATTGCAAAGCATTGCCGTCTGTAGCAGATAGAAAATTATTAAAATCATTGCTTACTGACACCACTTTAATACCTGATAATTATTTGTTTAGGCCTACGGATGAAAACTTTGGTAAAGCATCAGCAATCATATATCCTCACTTGTATGGAGTGGATGTATCATCGATTACTACCTACTTAAATGCGATTTCTACCAACCATTATTGGCGTAACATAACTTTGGGTAGTCTCGGGACAGCAATTGCTACAAATCAAGATGGAACAATAGAATACGAGGTAGTATATGCAAATGTAATTGATAATCTTGTAAATCCATCTGGAGTATCAATTGATTCATCTGTTAATTGGCCCTATCCGATAAAATTGACCCCCACAGAAACTATCACGACGGTGTATCCTAATTCGCTGTACAACATGAGAAATAAAATCTCAGAGAGTATTACTACAAATGATGACAGCAGTTTATTACCGAAATGGATGACTAGTCAACAAAAATCAGGTTCAACCTTGGGATATACTCCTGCATGGGTAATATGCTATACATTACCAGGTTATTCATCTATCGTAAAAAATAATATAGAAACCAATTGGAAAGATGTTTTGGGAAATATAATTTTATTGAACAAAATTAATTTCAAAATAGACAGGTTTACGGTTGATAACAGCATAACTTTCAGTTATAATACATCTAATAATACATGGGAACAATATCCAAGTGGCATCGCGTCACCTACAGATTCGCAAGATTTTTCAGTACTGTTCCCGTATAAAACAATATTGCCAAAATAACAGGATTAATAAATGAGTAATATAAACACTACTGGAATTGATACAACCTATCCTACTCCGGGTAAAAATAATAGTACACAGGGGCTTAGAGATAATTTTACACAAATTAAATCACAATTAGACGTTGCAGCATCGGAATTAACTGACCTGCAATCAAAAACAATTGTAAAAACCGCACTGGCAAACACTACCATTTCAAATGATTTTGCCAATACACTGATTAGCAATGCATCTATATTGGGGTTTAGGTCAACCACGTATAATTTGGGAAGCGCGTTGTCGGGAAATGTAGTAATTGATCTTTCAAAAGGTGATGTACATTTCGGAACAATTGTAGGCAATGTATCATTGTCATTTCTTAATTGGGCTCCGACAGGAACAAAAAGTGATGTTCAGTTGAAATTGACAAATGGCGGAAGTAATTTGAATATCACCCTTCCGCAATCTGTTCTCACGAACAATGATTATGGAGCAGTGTTACTAGAAAATTCTAGTGTCTCTTCAAATACAGCACTTATTTCATTTCCTGCAAATTCTTCAATTTTAGAATATAATTTCTCTACATTGGATTGTGGTAATACAGTAACTGTTTCTCCGCTCAATCGTCCGTATAAGGCAACTCAAGTAACTGTACGTGACCCCTCTCCGAATGGTCTGCCCGGAGACAGAACAGGTGAAGTAGTTACAGGAACATCACTGCCTCAATTTACTGCCACCCAAACACAAACTACAGGGAACATAATAACTACTAATACATCAGGATTATATTCTGGTCTACCTATTACATTTACAGGGATCGTATTAGGAGGCATCGTGGCAAATCAAACATATTATATCAATAATATTTTAAATTCCACTACATTTACAGTTTCTTCCACCCTCGGTGGTTCGACAGTAACCTTCACTGCTGCTACCGGAAGCATGAAAGTAAATCCAGAAAGTTACATGTATTTTTGTTCTGCAAATTACAACTCAACCTCATATTCTACTGCAATATCATCAACTAATAATACAGGAAATATTGTTGTATCTTCTGTGGGATCATTAACCGTTAATGTTCCTGTAGTTTTTACAGGAAATGTTTTTGGTGGAATTACTTCGGGTCAAACATATTATGTAAAAACAGTTGATTCTGGTAATTCAATTATTACAATTAGCCAAACTAGAAATGCCGGAATTGCTGGAAATGCTGTTGTAACAACCACTGCAACTGGATCCATGACAGCTACATATTACATTGGTTCTGATATATGGAAACGAGTTAAGTTGAGTAATTGGTAATGATGGAACATCCTTTTATCGGAGACTTGTCCGAATTGACAACAGAAGAATTGCAGGAAAAAATAAATTCATTATATTCCAAAATTCAATTTGCAACCAGGATGGGAAACCATCCGTTGGCAACTCAAATTCTTATGGTCATAGAGAGTTATAAAACCCAATATAACAAAAAAATGCAGGAACAATTCGAAGAATATAATATCCAGACAAATATTAACATTGAATCTGGTAAACATTAACATTGATTTTTTGTCATGATTAATGTATACGTATCATATGCATAGAGATAAATTTGGCCAGTATTCTTTAACTGAAAATGATATATTGGATATGTATATGTCCAATATAGAAAACACTCCAAGAAAAATTATAGTAGAGTCATTGAATTTTAAATTCAATCCTGATATGGAATTAGATTATTATCCCGTACTTGAAGAAAATTTTGATGGTTCGGGAATTTTAATTCCTGAATTTGATGAAGTGTTGCAAGATATTTGGCTAATGCCCGATCATTATAAAAGTTTTGATATAGAACATCATATCATTGATCTCTGCAATGATCATGACAGGGATAGAGTATTACACGAGTTAATGCTATACAAAGAAAAAAATATGCTAAACCTACTAAGATATTGCAAATATTTCACGGATACTATGAAAAAAAATAAATTATTATGGGGTGTAGGCAGAGGATCAAGTGTAAGCAGTTATATTCTGTATCTGCTAGGAATCCATAAAATTAATTCGTTAAAATATAATTTAGATATTACAGATTTTTTGAAAGATTGACAATGACAATAAGAAGAACAGCTAGAGGAAAAATGATTGATATGGCAAAACTTGCTGCCATGAACGAAAAAACAAGAACGGTGGGCAACACTTCCCAAAATGCGAGAGGCGATATACTAGACAAAAAAGGGAACGTGGTTGTTACAGCACAATCAAGAGCATCGCAGGCATATTCCAGAACAGTTGCAATGCGTCCTGAAAATACGATAGTAAGAGACAATCAGGTTTCTCCTGACCCAATCACAGAAGAAGATGATGGCGGGTTTGATGATTCGTTGAACGGAGAGGATTAATATGGCACAAGTTAATATCACGAAACACACAATTGATACACTAACACCACTGAAGGACACTATTTTGGTATCAGATATGGCATTCGGTGAACGCAAAACATTATCAGGAGTAATCATTCTAGATGATGATATGAAAAATGAAGGTATTCGTGGCAGATGGGGAAAAGTGTTTGCATTGGGACCTGATATTAATTGGTTAACAGAAGGTCAATGGATTTATGTGGCACATGGGCGGTGGTCACGCGGTCAAACTATTATCACTGACGGAGAAGAAAAAATCATTCGTAAAATTGACCCAAAAGAAGTTCTTTTGGTAAGTGATGAGCCAATGGTAGACGAAACACTGAGTAATAAGGCATAATATGTTCCAAAATAAACTATGGGTAGAACGCTACCGACCAAAAACAATTTCTGATTACGTGTTTGTTGATCAAACACAAAAACAACAGGTTGAAAAATGGATTCATGATGGAATTTGTCCATCATTACTTCTAGTAGGTGAACCTGGCACAGGTAAAACCTCAATGGCAAAAATGCTGATCAATGAATTTGGTATAAATGATTTTGACGTACTTGAAATCAACGCATCTAGAGAAAATGGGGTTGATATTGTGCGCGACAAAATTCATAATTTTTCACAAACAATTCCATTTGGTGAATGGAAAATTGTATTGCTGGATGAGGCAGATTTCGTAAGTGCTGCAGGTCAAGCAGCACTAAGAAATGATATCGAAACCTATTCAAGTACAGTGCGATTTATCTTGACAGCAAATTATGAATATAAAATTATTCCGGCTCTCAGGGAAAGTCGTTGTTATAAAATGCAAATTGCAAAACCGGATCTAACTGATTACACCACAAGAGCAGCGACAGTTTTGATTCAGGAAAATATTGAATTTGACTTGGATGATTTGGATACCTATGTCAGGGGAGCATATCCGGATCTAAGAAAATGTTTAAATCAATTGCAGCAAAATTGTTTTGATGGTAAATTAGGAAAACCTGTAATTACAGGAAATAGCGAAAATGAACTTCTTCTGGAATCGATTGAATTATTTAAAAATGGCAAAATTTATGAGGGAAGAAAACAATTATTGCAATATCTCGCGTTAAATCCAAGCAGAGTAGAAGATATTTATGTTTGGGCATACAATAATCTTGATCTCTGGGGTAATACTGATGAACAAAAAGATGAAGCAATTGTTGTTATTCGTAATGGATTAGCAAACTTACCATTAATAGGGATTGCAGAAATTTCTATTTCTGCAACAATGGCAGAACTTGCGAGGATTAATAAATGAGAAATATTTTAGAACACCCGATGACAACTGAAGAAGCAATTCGTATTTTGTCAAAAATTAAAGATGACATTTTGCGCGAAGAATCATTCGGTGATATTAGACCATACGCCATTCAATGGACAATTGATCAACTTTCGGGTGATGCATGAGGTATTTTAAGATCGCATTTTTTACTCGAAACAATGGACAAATTGACGAAAGTGTCTCCGTAGCGAAAAGTCTAACTCAACATGATTTGGATACTTCAAATGTTATTATTGATTTTGCTGAAGAAAAAATAGTAAAATGCATAATTGATAACAAAAAACTAGATACAACATTTGAACAATGTAAAGAATATTATTTAAATGTGTATCCCGGAATTATTAATCAATTGTTAACCGAAGCCAAAATTACTGCTGATTCACAAAAACCAAAAAAATTATTCGGGAAATAGGAAAGAGGGCAATTGCCCTCTTTCCATTATTAAATTAATAGTGGTTTTATTCGTCCCCGTACATTTTCAGAATATGTGAAATTAGGGGATGACGTTGAATATCTTTTGCATGAAATTCGCATGTTGCAATTCGAGTAGTAGGATATTCTTTTAATTTGTCGATAAAATCAAGTAAACCACTTTGGCTAGCAACACGATCTCTTTGTGCTCCATCGCCATCAATAACAAATTTACTTCCTTCACCCAAACGAGTCGCAAGACTCTTGCATTGATTGATGCTTGCATTTTGGAATTCATCTGCGATCAGGAATGTTCTCTTGAATGTTCTACCGCGGATATAACCAAGTGGTGTAAACTCTAAAATATTTTCTGAAATCATATATTCAATGTCTCTAGCTGAATAAAATTCTTCGAAAATATCAATAATAGGACGAACCCATGGAGCAAGTTTTTCTGTTAAGGTACCAGGAAGAAAACCGTGATCTTCATCCTCAATCGCCACTTTAGGACGAGTAATAACAATTTTATCAACTTGACCTGTACGGTATGCATGAATTGCCGCAAGTGTTGCTAGATATGATTTACCTGTACCGGCCGGACCAGTAGCAATTACGATATCCACGTTAGGATTGGTAAGCGCAACAATATATTTTTCCTGGCTGATAGTCTGTGGTATTAGTTCGACATTCTTTTTTTGATTTCTCTTCGGTGCAACAAAATCAACTACATTATTTTGAGAGGATGCTTGATTTTGATAACCTGTTCTCTTAGAATAGCGATCATTTCGGCTAGGACGTGAATTTTCTTGTTGTGTCAGTGCACTTGTTTTTCTTTTACCCAATTGGGTTCTCCTATTTCTCTGAAGGATTTCTAAACCTTCATAATTATTTAAACCCTTGAAACTAATGCATTAATATAACTACGTAAAAACGGTAAATTCTTATCCTATACTGGATAACTAAATATAAGCATGAGCAAAATTAAAGCAGTAGAACAATTTTTTGATGATATTTCCTTTGTTAGTATTGTGGATACAATCCGAGGAATTTATATGTCGGATGGTGCAACAGCCAGCCTGATGGATTTTGAAAGAGTAATTGATACAGCCGACACGTATGCATTTAAAAATTGGATTTTGGGAGAATTGGTACAAGGTCCCACAATCAACAAATATAGTGCGTCATGTGTTTTTATGTGGCCACATAAATTAATGCCTGATCCACGCGGAGCAATGAGACTTGTAAATATAGGTTGTTCTGTGGTGTACGGGAAAGGAAATATAGATGTTCCCGTACAAATCTCTTCTCCTGATGATTTTTTTGCCGGAACAAAATATCCTAAAATGTCATCAAAAAAAGTATGGTTCGTGAAAATCACTATCCCGTTTGAGTTAATGGATGATATCAAAGAAGGAACAATTGATCTTGCTGATCAAACTATCGATCTGTCTGAAATTGAAGATGCATATGATGATGATCTAGATGAAGTTGATGCAAATCACGAAGAAACAGATGAAAATTCAGAAACCGACCAAAATCAATTGGGAATGCAAGGTGATATGGGAATGAATGAACTATGAAAATTTTAAATGAAAATATGGATTATTTGGACCTAGAAAATCAGCTTTCTGATAGGTTTACCATTGATGAATATGCTGCTAAAGTCGGTCGTGATAGTGATATAGTCACTTTGACATTTACCGTTAAATCTAAATTAGCAGCAAATGATTTGGTTGCATGGTTTGAAAAAGGATATGATTTTGTTTTGGATGCTAGTATTAGTGACGGCGAAATTAAAATCGGACAATATCTAGTTTTCGTTGAATTGGAACGAAGAGCAAGAGTTCCGAAACAAATTGTTGAATTAATAAACGAGTTGGATACTTTAACTGGAATGAAACTATCTGATTGGACTGTTTCAATCGATGACGAAGATTTTGATTTGGATGCAGATATTCTTTCACAAAAATTAATTTTAAACCCAAATGAATACCGAATGTTAAATGATGAGGAAATAGATAAATACAGAGACATCGCAGGCATTACATCTAAAAAAGAAAACAAAGATGAAGCCGATGACATCAAAGATATGAAAAATATTGCGGGATTATAATGGATATCATAGACGAAATTAAAGAAATATTTCCAGACAAAAACAAGAATCCATTACTGCAATTACTTGCAAAAAACGATGATCATATGGAATCAATGCATGCTGATCCCGCTTTCATACAAGCTGTACAAGAAAGAAATGAGCAGGCAAACATTATGATGAATCTTTCAAATCCTGAATTAACCCGTGCAGGTGATAATGCTGCACAAAATGCAACAGTTTTAGTGGCAAATACAAATGAAGGTTGGTTGAATAACCAATGGCGACCAGCCGTCGGCTGGGCATACTTGGCAATATGCATTTGTGATTTTATTTTATTTCCTATAGGCTGGTCCATCTTACAAGCTGCGCATGCAGGAAGTGTAACTACTCCTTGGCAACCACTGACCTTGCAAGGAGCCGGATTAATTCACTTGTCAATGGGCGCAATTATTGGTGTAACATCATATGGTAGGACACAGGAAAAAATTGCATCAAAATAATATAAAAATGTCTTGACACCTGATCATAAATCAAATATGATCAGGTTATGGATTATTATGAACTTTTGGGTGTGGATAAGAATGCCACACAAGATGAAATTAAGAAAAATTTTAGACGATTAGCAAAACAACATCATCCGGATGCTGGCGGGAATCCGGAAAAATTTCAAGAAATAAACAACGCATATTCTACCCTGATTGATCCTACAAAAAGACAAATGTATGATAATCCTCAACAAACTGGAAACTTCAACAACTTTGATATAAATGCAATGTTTCAAGAAATGTTTAGGCAGGGTGGATTTGGTGGATTCCATCAACAAAATGCAACAGTACAATATAAAACAAGGCTTGCAATTACACTAAAAGAAGCATATGATGGTTTAACCAAAACTGTCCAAATGAATATCAATGGTACCATTGAAACAATTAAATTGAAAATTCCTCGAGGAATAAACACAGGGCAGGCAATTAAACTATCAGATGTAATCGATGATGCACTGTTAATTGTTGAGTTTGTCATTATACCGGAACAAAATTATGAAAGACACGGAAATGATTTATACGTGTCAGTTGATATTTCATCACTTGCATTAATTTCCGGAACTACATTAACTGTAAAGACCTTATCAGGCTCAACGGTAAAAATTAATATACCGTCAGGCACGCAACCCTCTTATACCATCACAATTTCGGGCAAAGGCATGCCCATTTTAAATTCAGAACAGTATGGTGACCAAATTGTATTGCTAAATGTCATCACACCTAGTAAGATACCAGAGTCTTTAATGAATTCCATTAAAGCATACGTAAACTAAGTAATTAACAAGGAAAAATACCATGCAAACGTCCCCAGAAATCGAAAACATCATCGAGTCAGCAGTAAGTTATGCCAAAAAATATTCACATGAATATGTGACGGTAGAACATCTGTTGCATTCCCTGGTATCTTATCCTGCGTTTAGAAAATGTGCAGACAATTTCGGTGTAAAATCAGACGAAATGCTTGCTGATATTGATGCCTATGTTCAAGGAATGACATCAATTGTCTCAACAAATCCAAAACCGAAAAAAACTCATCTACTCGAACGAGTTATTCAACGTGCTTTTACTCAGGTCATGTTCAATAGTCGTAAACAAATGGACACCCTCGATCTATATCTAAGTATCGCAACAGAAACAAAAACACATGCTCATTATTTTCTGTTAAAATATGGGATGACCCGGGCAGATTTCGCAAGTTATTGGCAGAAAAATTATAAGTCTGCTGACACTGCTGCATTGTCTGAATCAAAAGCTGATGATATTCTTTCTGAATATACAACTAATCTTACCCGTTTGGGTCGTCAGGGCAAGCTTGAACCTGTCATCGGACGCCAGAATGAAATGGAAGATATCATTAATATTCTTGCAAAACGATACAAGTCAAATGCACTTGTTGTTGCTGAACCCGGCGTAGGTAAAACAGCAGTTGTTGAAGGTCTTGCTCTTGCAATTGCCGAAGAAAATGTTCCGGATTTTCTAAAGGGTTATGAACTTTATTCACTTGAAATTGGATCACTTCTAGCAGGATCAAAATATCGCGGTGATTTTGAAGAAAAAATCAAGCAGGTCCTACAAGCACTAGATGTAAAGAAAAAATCAATTCTATTCATTGATGAAGCGCATACGATGCAAGGGGCCGGAAGTTCGACTACTGGTTCAGTAGATTTTGCAAATATGATTAAGCCTGCCCTGACAAAAGGCAATCTGAAACTTATCGCATCTACTACATGGGAAGAATTCTATAAATCTTTTGAAAAAGATCGGGCCCTTATGCGCCGATTCTACAAAATTTCAATTGATGAACCAGATCGCGATTCAACTGTGCGTATTTTGAAAGGACTATCCGAACGTCTAAATGATTTCCACAATGTGGTTATTACTGAAGATGCTATTGAAACTGCGGTAGATAGTGCAATTCGGTATATCCCCGAACGAAAGAATCCGGACAAATCAATCGATATCCTAGATGCTGCGTGTGCAAAAGAACGTGTTGCACAAAATGAAGGGGCGATCATTACCAGAACTCAAATCCTGGCACAGGTTGAAAAGTTCAGTGGTGTTCCTGCAGATAAACTAGCAGGCGATAATTTTGACAAGATTCAATCACTCGAATTAAACATGAAAGGCAGCGTGTTTGGTCAGGATGATGTACTTGAAAAGGTACTTGAACGGGTATATGTTTCTTTTGCAGGTGTAGGAAATGAAAACAAGCCTATTGCTAATTTCTTGTTTACTGGACCGACTGGTACAGGTAAAACCTGGCTTACCAAGCAACTTGCAAAAAATCTAGATATGCCTCTGGTCCGATATGATTGCTCTGAATTGTCAGAAAAGCACACGATTGCATCATTAATTGGTCCGCCCCCGGGATATGCAGGGTTTGATGATGCACAGGTTGCGGGCGGCCGGCTAATTTCTGACTTGAGCAAGAATCCTCATTCTATTCTACTGTTTGATGAAGTCGAAAAAGCCCATCCGGATATTTTCAATGCATTCCTGCAGATGATGGATGAAGGCCATATCACAGGCGCAAATGGCAAAACCGTTTCTTGCAAGAATACTATCATCGTACTGACATCAAATCTAGGTGCGTCTGATAATGAAAGAAATTCAATTGGTTTTGGATCTCTTGAAAAAACAGGTGAAGATGATAAGGCAGTGACTGAATTCTTTAAGCCTGAATTTAGAAACCGTCTGGATCTAATTTGCAAATTCAACAAATTGGATACCGAATCTGTTAAGAAAGTTGTAGTGACAAACATTAACGTTTTGAAGCAACCTCTAGAGGATAAGCACGGAATTACGTTGACTGTCACTGAAGAAGCTATTCAATTCCTTGCTGATGCAGGCTTTGATAGTAAAATGGGTGCCCGTCCAATCAACAGAAAGATTGATGAACTAATCAGAGTTCCTCTGTCAAAGAAAATTCTGTTCGAACGCATTTCAAATGCGAATGTAGTGGTCAGTGTAGTAGACAATGAACTACAGCTTGCAACCATTGCAAAAGTTCATGCAGGAATCGGAGAAGATGGCATCATTCGAATTGAAGAATGAGTTAAAAGAACATCTATATTATAAAGCATATGAATATAAATGTGTGTTGAGAACTTTGGGGGCTCGTTATGTCCCCAAAGTCTCTACTATAGATGAATACAAACTTTGGGTCGGCTCAAAAATAAAACAAAAATCATTTAGCTCGGGAATAGATTACGATGCGATAGAATTTTTAGTAAATTTTTATCAAGAATTTAATAAAACGGATGGATCAACTAGAAAAGAAGCAGATACAATTACATTTTACAGCAATGACATAACTCTGTTGGAAACGTTAAAAAATATTCCTGATACAAATGTCAGATTAAAATGGTTTAAGGCTGAGTTAATGCCAATTGGTGTTAGATACATGCGCACTGATCCAAAATACAAATTTAGAATATATTTGAAAGATGCGAAAATTACCAATGATTTGAAACTTCAATTTATCAATCATGTAAAGAACGTGAAAGATTTCCATATTTCATCTAGTCTACAACGATGGACTTCATGGCAATTCAATTATAACAATGTAGCCTGGTGCAGACAATCATTTTACATTGATTACGACGATGAAAAAAATTTATTAGTCTTGCTCCTAAAATTTCCTGAATTGATGGGCAAAAATTACAGGCTTGAAAAGAAACCATAATATGATTAAATATATAAAAAGGATTATATATGGCGCAATTAATAGAGAATGCATTATCTATCAAAATCTCTAAGATTATACGAGATACTGATGAAACAACCGGAGTTTTGTTTCCTGATGATGCTATCGAAACATTGGAACAGATAATTACAGAATTAGCTGGATCGGATGTGTTGATTGAAATTGAAAGAAATTAATGAAAACTGAAATTTTGCTTCCACAGACAGTTTACGTTAATCCCGGAGACGGATCTGCGTATAATGTAACTGGAAATTCATATCCTGCATCATCGTATTACTTAGGTAATGGTAACCTACAAACACTCAATCTTAGTTTAACTAATCTGGTAGGTACAGTATCAGTTGAAGCCACATTGGCTTCAACTCCTACAGATTCAGATTGGTTTGAAGTGTATTCAGTGACAGCAAATGTTTGGGATATTACCAACAGTACACATGTCAACAATGCAAATTTGGTAACATACGTCAATGTTCCGGGCAATTTTGTTTATTCCCGCGCAACAATAAACAACTTCCAAAATGGAATCGTAAATTACGTTCGCATGAGCTACTAAGGATTTTTCATGAAAACTGTTGCTATATTACCGGGTCGATTTCATCCTGTACACAAAGGACATGCAAATAGTTTTAAACAGCTTGCCTCCAAATTTGGAATAGATAATACGTATTTTGCTATTTCAGAAAAGCAAGAAATGCCGAAATCTCCTTTTCCAGCAGAAGCAAGAAAAAAAATGGCGCTTCTTTTAGGAATACCAGAAAAAAATATACTAATTGTGAAGAATCCTTATTCTGCACAAGAATATCAAACCAGATTAAACTTGGATCCAAATAATACGATTTTGGTATTCGGTGTTGCACAGAAAGATATGGAAACTGATCCTAGATTTTCTTTTAACCCACTTAAGAATGGTTCCAAGGGTTATATGCAACCATTTAAACAACCATTTGAGCCTATGTCAAAACATGCATATGTATTGTCTACTGCTACCCAGCAATTTCCTATTGCAGGAAAAAATTTACAGGATGCTTCAGCAATTAGAAATTTGTATGCATCCGGCAATGAACAAACAAGAAATCAAGTCCTGTTTGACTTGTATGGAAAATATGGTCAAGCCGCAAAAAAATTATTTGATACCCAACTGCATCTGACTGAACAAGCCCTTAACATTATTTCTCAAATGAAACCTTTGTTAAACGAAGCATCAGATTCACAAAAACAAAAAATTATTTCAATTGTTCGCTCAATTTTGTAATTTTAATGCTTGACAATTGATTAAATCAGTATTATTATATTCTTATAATTAAGAGGATATAATGCCAAGAAATAAGAAAACAAATCAAGAATCTACTGTTCCTGTAGAACAAGCGCATGCATTAGCAGAAGCAAGCGCAAAAAATACAACGCAATCTGCTCCCTCTGATCAAAATCAAGTACAAGTTGATGTCGATTTACTTCGTACCATGAGACCACACATTGCAATGCCTTGTTATGGCGGGCAGCTTACTGAAAGTTGTTTCATGTCAGTTGTTAAATGGGCAAATACTGCACAGCAATTAGGTATTCAATGGACACTAGAAACAATGACAAATGAATCATTGATTTCTCGTGCAAGAAATACACTCACTGCCAAATTCCTGGCATTGCCCGATGCAACACATCTATTCTTTCTAGATGCTGATATTGGTTGGGAGCCCTGGCATCTGCTTGTGCTCATGAATCGGAATGTTGATTTAGTTGGTGGTTTGTATCCACTAAAGAGTATTCCACTTAAGTGGTGTGTTAATGGATTTGAAGGTGCCGAAGAAGGTCCTGATGGATTCCAAGAAGTCTCTAAAACCGGGACAGGGTTTATGCTAATTAAACGTGGCGTGTTTGAAACACTGAATAATCATCCTAGTGTTAAGCCATACAAAAATGACATAGGACTAGATCCAGCATTTGACAAATATATGAAAACATATTTTGATACTTCTGTACGTCAAGGAAGATATTATTCAGAAGATTGGTTATTTTGCGAAAATTTTCGAGACTTGGGCGGTAAAGTCTGGGTTGATAAAAGAGTACTACTAAAGCATACCGGTACATATACCTTCTCAAACGAGAACCAAGAAGCGGCAGTCGAAGCTCTCGGTCCATTGTATGTAGATCGTCAAGTAGCAGCAGGCAAAATTAAACTAGTTGACCAAAACAGCAACAATATTTAAAATTCATCAACGAAGATGCAGGTAATGGAGGATTAGTCCTCCATTACCACTAAATATAGTGGATATAAACAACATGGATTTCAACTTATACGTAGATTTACAATCATACTTAGATTTTATCGATGAACACACTAGAATATCAATAACGAATGAAACTGATAAGCTTTTAACAAAAAATAGAATTGTTATCAATGATTTAAAAAAATCCCCAATTTGGAATCATTTCAATAACATTATACAATTTACTGGATTGCGCAACCCAAGACAAATTTTATATCACAGTTTAAATGCAATAATTCCAGTATGTATATGCGGAAAGTTAGTTAAATGGAAGGAATATAGATATAGAACATTTTGTTCATCAAAATGTTCTATGTCAACCGATGCAATAAAAAATAAAATCAAAGAAACCAATATTTTAAAATACGGATGCGAAAATCCTCTACAAAATAAAGATGTGTATGCAAAACTGCAAGCAACTAATATCGAGCGATATGGTCACAAAAGAGCACTAGATAATGCAGAAATAAAAAATAAATCTATACAAACTACAATTAAAAACTACGGGGTTTCATGTTCATTATCAAGTCCGATAGTCCAAGAAAAAATAAGAAACACTAATCAAGAACGGTATGGTGTAAATTATCCACAAGAAAACGATATTATCAGAGGCAAAACAATTGCCAGTGTGATCGACAAATACGGTGTTTCACATATATCCAAACTGCCTGAAATTTCCGCAAAACGAAAAGAAACTGTTAAAAATAGATTCGGAGTAGAATTTGCATCACAGCATCCCGACGTTAAAACGAAAGTACAAACGACCCTACAACAAAAATACGGAGTGAATAATGCCAAACAAATTCATTATTCTCCTGAAACCACGGCATTTCTACAAGATGATGTATTATTTGCTGATATGATATCAAAATATCCAATGTATATAATTGCAAAGAAATATAATATTTCAACATATCCGATATATTGCAAAATGAAAAAGCTCGGATTGGATCCCATCAAACAAATGAGAAGTGAATTTGAAAAAGAATTATCTGAATTCATCTCATCTATCTCAAATGTAACATTGGTTTCAAACACACGACAATTAATTTCTCCTAAAGAAATTGACATATACCTGCCGGATAACAATTTCGCGATTGAATGCAATGGTACATATTGGCATTCTGAATTAAATGGTAAAAACAAAAAATACCATCTGGATAAAACTGATGCATGTAATTTATTGGGAATTTCTTTGTTTCATGTCTGGTATCATGACTGGATTGACAAACAGGATATCATAAAATCAATGATTGCTCATAAATTAGGAAAATCCAATAAATTGCATGCAAGAAAAACTGAGGTACGTGAAATTTCACACAAACATGCCACAGAATTTTTAAATGAAAATCACATTCAAGGGTACAGCAATGCAACAATTAAATTGGGTTTATTTCATGAGGATGAATTGTTTTCCGTAATGACTTTCGGAAAACCAAGGTTTAATAAAAACTATCAATGGGAACTAATTAGGTTTGCGACTAAATTAAATCATGTGGTGGTCGGAGGAGCAAGTAAATTATTGAAATATTTCATTGGCACGTATAACCCTGACAATATGTTATCATATGCTGATCGGTCTAGAGGAAATGGCAATATCTATGAAACTATTGGTTTCACTAACGTTGGAATTTCTGAACCATCATATTATTACACCGAAAATTACACCACTATACATAACCGTTTACAATTTCAACATAAATTACTAGAAAACAAATTGGATCTATTTTACCCCGAAATGTCAGAATGGGAAAACATGAAATTAAATGGCTATGATCGGATATGGGATTGTGGTAATTCCGTTTGGGTTTGGACAAAATAATGTTTAAATAGTTTATATGAAAAAGATCAACGAAACCACTTCATCCGGATCAATTGCGCCAATGTCTTCTGGTATTGGCCAGGCGATAACCCGTGATTCAAGCATATACGGTAATACTCCTAAAACCTCTATGTTGGCTGGCAAGAAAACAAAAAAGAAATATGCCAATTCGTTAACTGAGGGCGAAATGAAAGAAATTCACTACGATTTGGAATATCTTTCTGATCAAGCATTTAAATCTAAATATAATGCAACAAAAGATGCAATTCAGCAAAAATTTTCTACCAAGCCCGCGGACAAAACTTTATATCTACACAGATTAATTGGTAGATTTCCTGATGGAAGAAGAGAACGATTTACTGCAACTATTCCATCAAAAGAATCACAAAAAGCAATAGAATATATTCGTGCCAAACACCCTGATTTGGCAAACCTAAAATACATTGAATTGATGGGTAAAGCCGGACCAGTTTGGTATAAGAAAACCCCGAACAATGTAAGTGAAGGGATTGAATTAACAAAAAAATGTATAGCAGATAACAAGCTACAATTAGGGTGGCACATAGAAGGATTAAATGAAAACAATATGTATGAATCATCATGGCATGAAAATGGTATTATTCCTGCAAAAAAGGCAGAACCAACCAATGCAAATTTCGATGTTGAACTCAATCCCGGAGATAGAGTAGTCCATAAAGTTTATGGCCCCGGCACTTTAGTTGATACCTCAGGTAAATTCGTGAAAGTCGAATTTGACAGGCCGCATTCTCGCTTGCCGGAAAATAGAATAGTTACACTTCAGCCCGGAACTTTACATAAAGCCGGTGGATATAGGACAGAAATTGCTGAAGATGATTTATTGTCTCCTAATAAAATGTCTCCTGCCGATTTCATGTATAAAAATAAAACCAATGATGTAAAAGAAAATGCCAAATCCATATTAGTAAACGTTTCAAAAAATTCTCAAGAGGTATTGACAAAGTTGGAAAAAATGAATGAAATTCCTGCATGGATGATTTCTAGACTTGGTGCATTAAACGGAGAGTTGGAATCAATCCAACAATATATACAATCATCCCAAACAAATTCTTCTTTGATGGACAAAACATCTGAAAGTTCTATCATGAAAGGTATTACTAGTAGACGCTAATTACCAAAGTTCTTGATTTGTTCTCCTTGTTGACATATAATTACGTTCAAGGAGAACATAATGTCAAACAGAAATTTCAATCAAGATGCCACTAATAAACTAAAACAATTGGTAAAGGAAGGCATTGCCGTATACGAAGAGATTGAAACTCTTCAAGGTGGCCTAAAAGATACAGTAAAGGCACTTGCGGAAGAACTGGAATTAAAGCCAAGTCTATTAACCAAGGCTATTAAAACCGCTTATAAATCTACCCTAGAACAAACCAACAACGAAAACGAAGAACTAAACCACATTATGCAAGTAATGGGCAAAGCCTGATCACCTTTTTTACAAATTACAGGAGAGTAAATGTATATTGATGCACATTTAGATATGGCGAAAGATAGAGTATTGGTAGTAGAGCGCAATGAAAAAGGAGAAAGAATATACAAAGAATATCCTTCAAATTATGTGATCTACTACAAAAGTCCTACGGGAAAACACAGATCAATTTACGGTGATCCTTTAGAAAAAATCGTAACCAGGAAACGACAGGAATACACGAAAGAGAAATCTTTATATGAAGAGAATGGGTTATTCGAAAGCGATGTGAATGTAGTTTTCAGGTGTCTTTCTGATAATTATTTAGGAAAAGAACCCCCGAAACCACATGTATGCTTTTTCGACATTGAAACCGACTTTGAGCGGGACAATGCATACAACGGTAATATTGGTGAAGGGAGAGGATTTGCTCCAGTAGATGATCCTTTTAATCGAGTTACGGCAATTACACTTTATTTGGATTGGTTAGACCAATGCATTACATTGGCGATGCCTCCTAGAAACGTTTCTATGGAATCAGCCACAGAGATGACAAAAGAGTTTGAAAATTGTTTTCTTTTCACTGATGAAGTTCAAATGTTTGAAACATTTTTCGATTTAATCGATGATGCTGACGTATTGACTGGCTGGAACTCAGAAGGATACGATATTCCATATATGGTTAATCGTTGCATGAAAATCATGTCTAAAGCAGATACTCGAAAATTCTGTCTCTGGGATCAATTACCAAAACGTAGACGATATGAACGATTTGGCAAAGAACATTTTACATATGATTTAATTGGTAGAGTACATTTAGATTATCTACAATTGTATAAAAAATACAATTATGAATCACGTCATAGCTATGCATTGAATGCAATTGGCGAAATGGAAGTGAACGAACATAAGGTCCAATATGAAGGTAACTTAGATCAATTATACAACAATGATTTTAATAAATTCATCGCGTATAACAGACAGGACGTTATGCTTATGGTAAAAATTCACAATAAGCTGAAATTCCTCGATCTTGCAAACGCTCTGGCACATGAAAATACTGTTTTAATGCCCACAGTTATGGGATCGGTTGCTATGATCGAAATGGCAATTTTTAATGAGGCCCATTCTCGTGGAATGATACTGCCAAATAAAAAAATAAGATTAGCAGTAACAGATGATGCGTATGATGATATTGTCCAGGAAGAAGATGAAAAGGCGGCAGGAGCATATGTTGCGTTTCCAAAAATTGGTCTTCATGAGTGGATTGGTTCATTGGATATTAACAGTCTATATCCAAGTGCTATTAGAGCGTTAAACATGTCCCCTGAAACAATTGTTGCACAATTGAGACCTGTATTGACTGACCAATATATGATTAACCGAAAAGCAGAACTTCTTTCAAAAAGAAAGAGGATTACTGAAAAAACAGAAATTACTGGTCCTATTCTCTGGGAAGGCTTGTTTGGTTCATTAGAATATACGGCAGTAATGAACCAGGAACTTGGTACAATGCTACATGTTGATTATGAAGACGGGAGAACAGAAATTAAATCTGCTGCTGAAATATGGAAGATTATTTTTGATAGTCATGCTCCTTTAATTCTGTCTGCAAATGGCACTATTTTTAGAAGTGATGAAGTTGGATTGATTCCCGGACTGTTGTCTCGTTGGTATTCAGAACGCAAATCTCTTCAAAAACTAGCAAAAGAAGCATATGGCACAGACAAATACGAATATTATGATAAACGACAACTTGTAAGAAAAATTTTGCTCAATTCCGCGTTAATTACACCTAGCGCCCTTGCACAGTAATGTGCATTGAATAACCCATTTAATTGCTGGGAAATCTGAACATTGAAAGATGAAGATAATCAGCAGCCAAGACAAATTACATTTGTAAGGTTCAACGACTAGTCGGAAGACGTAAGCAATAAGTTAATGATTGCTGAAATGGTGGGAATCTCTAATCACAGAGATTATGATATAGTCTGTTCTGCATTGAAAAATGCAGCAGTATTTTTAAAATACGGATATAATAGTTGCGAATTATATCGAACACAAAGATGGAGCTCTTTTAAATTTATATTTCAGGTTGTATGATCAACGTATGGGTCAATCTGTAACCTTGTCTGGTCGACAAATTGTCAAACATATGCTTGCACAAACAAACGAAATAGTATCAGGCCCTTATGCCCATGATGGTGATGCCGTTATTTACTCCGATACGGATAGTATTTATTTTACACCGTTCAATTCCTTAAAGAAAGCAATTGATAATAATGAAATTACGTGGAATAAAGAAACTGCAATTGAATTGATTGATGCCATTTCTGATCAAGTAAATCCTACTTTTCCGGGATTTATGGAAAAAGCATTTCATTGTCCATATGAAAATGGAAAAATTATTCAAGCAGGCAGAGAAATTGTTGCGGATCGTGGATTGTTTATTACTAAAAAACGATATGCGTTAAACATCATTGATAAAGAAGGCAAGAGAAAAGATTTAAGTAATATGCCCGGCGAAGTAAAAGCTATGGGTCTTGATCTAAAACGAGCAGATACACCAAAATATATTCAAGAATTTTTGATGGATATTCTAAAAATGGTTCTTGCTGGTACTGATAAGGAACTAGTTATTTCAAGTATTAGATCATTTAAAGCAGGATTGACTGACAACGAACCATGGACAAAAGGCTCCCCGAAAGCAGTTAATAATCTAACAAAATATGGTAAATTATTGGAAGATGGTAAAAAAGGAATGATTCCTGGACACGTAAGAGCAGCATTAAATTATAATAAATTGCGAACTATGAATTCAGATACATTTAGCCAACAGATTGTCGATGGTTCGAAAATTGTCGTGTGTAAATTAAAAAATAATCCAATGGGATTTTCGTCTGTTGCGTATCCAGTTGATGAATTGAGACTTCCTCAATGGTTTAAGGAATTGCCATTTGACGCAAAACTAATGGAAACAAAAATCGTTGATGAAAAAATTAACAATTTGATTGGAGTGTTAGAATGGGGAGTCAAAGAACACCTTGATACTGACTCTACTTTCGGGAATTTATTTGACTTTGGTTAAGAATTAATTTTATTAGGTATTAAAAGCCTAAATAATATGATATAAGATTACAAAATAAGGATATTTATGAAAGATAAATTACAAGATTTAATTCAATATGTGCATGGTCTGGGAGTGGTCGATCTTGTCCGGATCGACGGAACAGATACAGAAACAAAAATTACGGCTATCGGGGCTGATAAATCAGTGGTAGTATATGGTTCTTTTAAAGAACCAGTAGCAGAATTTGAGGGTACGTTTGGTATGCCAAACCTATCCAAGCTACAAACAATTCTATCATTCACTGATTATTATGGGTCAGATGCAAAAGTAAATGTTACAAGAGTCGCACGTGAACACGAACAAGTTCCTACTGCAATTCATTTTGAATCCAAGAACGGTGACTTTGTTAATGACTATCGTTTCATGGGCAAGGCAGTGGTTGAAGATACTGTCAAAGAAGTTAAATTTAAAGGAGCAGAATGGAATATCACTTTTACTCCTTCTCTTGATGGCATTACAAAATTGAAACGACAAGCACAAATTAATAATGATGAGCCATATTTTAATGTTCGTACGGACAAGGGAGATTTGAAGATTCATTTTGGTGATCCTTCAGGACATTCAGGTAATTTTGTGTTTCAACCAAATATCAATGGAAAACTAGAGCGTAATTGGAATTTCCCGGCGAAAGTATTCCTTTCGATTATGAATTTTCCCGGTGACAAAATTATTAAATTGTCAGACGCAGGCGTTGCTGAAATTACTATCGATAGTGGTATTACCAATTATCGTTTTCTTCTTCCTGCAATGGTGAAATAAAGGAAACGAGATGTCAGGAATAGTTAACCATGCAATAGGAGACAGCTATGTAAATGTAGCGTGTTCGGCAGGATCGGGACCACATGTGGGATCATTACAACAATATCCTTCACTTGAATCCGGAACACCTCCTACAGGATCAGTACGTTTTAATGGAACAACATTTGAAGTTTTTGCTAATGGGTATTGGCAAATTATTCCGGCATCCACCTTGTTTGTCAGTACATCACAGACTACAAAAGATACGTTGGATTGGGCCAGAAGGAAAATGCAAGAAGAAGAAAAAATAAAAAAACTTGCATCCGAATCCCCGTCAATTGCTAAATTAGTAGAAGAAATTAACGAAAAACAAAAACAATTAGAAATGGTTATTGCTTTAATATCATGATTACAAATCTTTCATACAATCACAACAATGAATGGGCATTGTTTTTACCTGCAATTTCATCATTTTTTATCTCGGGATTAGGAAAGCAACGAGAGGGTGAGAATTATTTTGATCCTTCTCGAATTCCTGCAGCATTTAACGGAGATACAGAAAAATTAAATTTCTACGGAAACAATGGGATTTACAATTATAAATGGGGATTGTATTCTGCTGGACATGCCAATTTGGATATGACCAAAAATGACAATTCAGAAAGTATCATTCGTAAACGTGAGGAGGGAACTTTTCTCCTGTGCGATTCAGGTGGCTTCCAAATTATGAAGGGTCTTTGGGAAGGTGATTGGAAAAATCCTTCCTGTCCTAAATCACAAAAACAGCGCGAAGCTGTTTTAAACTGGATGGAATCAGTTGCGGATTATGGAATGTGTCTTGACATTCCTTCACAAACTGTTAGAAACCAACATTTATATGACAAGCACGGTATCAAAACTATCGATGATGCAGTGACTGCTACACATATTAATAATACCTATTTTATAAACAACCGCAAAGGAAATTGCAAATTTCTCAACGTATTGCAAGGGTTGAATCACACACAGTCCGATAACTGGTACCGCGAAATGAGAAAATACTGTGATACGAAATTATACGGAGATGCAGCATTTAATGGCTGGGCATTCGGAGGACAAAATAAGATTGATATTCATTTAATGCTAAAGCGTTTGGTTAATATTATTCATGATGGTTTCTTGGAGCAAGGCAAACAAGATTTGATTCATTGTCTGGGAACAAGTATTTTGGAATACGCTGTATTGTTTACCGATATTCAAAAATCAATTAGAAAATATCATAATCCAAATCTAGTAATCACATTTGATTGTGCTTCTCCATTTTTTGCGGCGGCAAAAGGACTTGCGTATAATTATACTGGCATCGAACCAAATTCAAAATGGACATACAGTATGGAAAAAACCGCCGAAAATAAAAACTATTCGACTGATATGAGAAAATTCAGAGACGGAGTGTTAGCAGATAAAATTCATTCAGTTTTTGCAGATAGCCCGATAACTGATATTATGGTAATGAAAGATTTATGTTATCGCGGCATTGGATTTCTGGGGCAACACGGCAAAGAGACAAAAACCTCCTGGGATACCCTTAGCTACACGTTGCTTCAAGCACATAATGTTTACCAACATATTTTTGCTGTACAGGAAGCAAACAAACGATATGAGTCAGGAATAGTTCCAGCAATGATTTTCAATAAGTTCGGTGACTTCACGTTTTCACAGTTAGTTGATGAGATTTTCAGTCAACCGACACGAGAAAAAAGCCTAGAATTGATTGAGAAATATAGTACCTTTTGGATGCAGGTAAAAGCCGGACAAGGTTTTTCTGGTAAAAAAACAATCAATTCAAATACGATGTTTGATACCTTGTTTGCATAAATTTACCCAAACCCAAGATAAGGAAAAATAAAAATGAATATTTTTGAAGAAAATGGAAAAAGGTATTATGTTACCGAAGACAATCAAAAACTTGAAATAATTGGAAATTCAACTAAATCTGTTATTAAAAATCCATCAGGAGAAAAAATACCCGGATTTCATTCAGCTCACATATCAAATGAAGAAGCAGAAGAAATTGTTAAGGATTTGGAACAAGGCGCCAACAACATGGATAAATTAAGAAAATTATTCAGTGATAATGGAATAGATTTTGATGAAAATAAATGAAATATTGGATAAAAATTTAGCGTTATTGGCAATATATGATTTCAACCTCAATGATATATTAGATCAATTAATTTTTTACTATGATTCAATGAAAATATATGAAAGAGCTAGACCAGGTACAAAAGCACCTACTATATTTGATTTGGCTGAAAGTTCAATAGATGCCGGGACAAAAATATTACAAGTTAAATTCATAGTAGATACAGATCTGGAAGAAAAATTAACAGAAATTCAACAATATTTGAATTTAATTGAAAATATGCGTAAAATTTTAACATAATTTTTGTACCAAAACATTTGATATGAAATAAGAAAGTTGATATAAAAATCTCATGACGACAACAAAGACATTTATTAAAATTAGAACAAATTTTGAAGGATTCCACAGATATCCGAATGCGAGTCAAATTGATCCTCGCATCAAATTCCTAGAACATAATCATAGACATATGTTTTATGTAACTGTTAAAATTGGCGTCACCCATCTTGACCGAGAATTAGAATTTTTTCTCACCAAGTGGGCACTTGAAAATTTTCTAAATGAAGGCGATCAAAATCACAAATCATGTGAAATGATTGCACAAGAAATTCTCCAAAATCACTTGATTCCATCATACGGCAGTGATAGATATTATGAAGTGACAGTATCAGAAGATAATGAATCTGATGGTATCATTGAATATATTCCAAATTAAAACACACTAAAACAACGTTAACTATTTTTAAAAGGTATAAATTTTTACTATGTCAAATGCACAAACAAATCAAGTTTTTGAAGACCTATCTAATTATCTAACTTTTTGTAAGGAATACGGTTATGTATTCCGGGAAAATGAACTTTATAGCATGCGTTCTAATGCGTGGCGACAATTTCAACGATTTGTTTCAGGCAAATCAGTACGTGATCAGTGGGAAATTGATTACGTAAAATATAAGGATCGAGAACTACTCGGCAATTCAAACTATCGTTCATACAATCGTTAATTAATTAAATTTCAGTGTGTTTTAAATAGGGGATTAATTTCCCCTATATTTTTGGTTGACATGCCATTAAATTTTCAATAAAAGAAATTGATTAAGGAGATATGGCATGGCATCTACAAAAGAAACTCTATCAAGTGGTACCATTCAATGGCGGAATGAATCCGGACGACTACACAGAGAAGATGGTCCTGCAATTGAATATACAGGTGGAGATAAAGAATGGTGGCTTAATGGAAAATATCACAGAGAAAATGGACCCGCAGTTGAAAGTGTAAATGGACGCAAAGAATGGTGGCTGAATGGCAGGTATGTATCCGAGCAAGAACATGCCTGGCGAGTAAGACACCAGTATTTTGATAAAATTTATGCCATGCCAGAGAAATTAAAAGTGGAATATCTATTGGTGTTTGGTTGACAGATCTACCCGAAATCATTATAACGAAATTATACCAAAACGAAGGAATTTTAAATGAGCAATTATACTGAATATCAAGTCCGTGCGTATGCAAACGGAGACATTGAATGGCGAAACACATCCGGACTAATACACCGAGAAGATGGGCCTGCAGTTGAATATGCAGATGGAACCAAAGTTTGGTATCTGAATGGCAAACGACATCGAGAAGATGGACCCGCAGCTGAACATGCAAGTGGAATCAAAGGTTGGTATCTGGATGGCATTTATTTGACAGAACAAGAACATGCCGAGAAAACCAAGCCAACAAAAGAACTTACTGTAGGTGAAATCGAACAACTACTTGGTTATAAAATTAAGGTAGTTAAGTAAATTAATAATTAAATGGTTGCAATTTAAGGATAATATTGTTACAATAACTGATCGTTTGACGTAATAAACCAATAAATTTTTCATGTCATTGAGACATTTTATTACGGTAAAGGACTTTTATTGTTTGAATGAGTACCTCATTCCCCTTTGAGATTGCACCACTGATGAATGCGATCAGATTCTAGGGATGATCTGGCGCAATATGAATCCTTGTTTTAAGGTAGTATTGTACTAATATGCAACGCAGCAAGCCGCCCCGAACGCAGGGGTATGTGCCGACTGTAGGCGACCACTATTAAACAGGTACCTTTGGATTGCTTAGACGTTGAGAACCCTTTTCTAAGTTGTGAAAACATTAATAATTGCAAAGTGAGCGTATAACAGGGAACCGCCGCGAAAAATACAGATCGGATAGATTTCGGTCGATGACGAACTATGGAGTCACCAGCTCCTTTTTAAAAAAATATATAGACGTGCATGCATATTCAGATAGACCAGACTTATACCGACTGGGCTCTTGGCTAAGGTAAGGCAATCCCAGAATGAATTCACTCAACAAAAATAGTAGGATAGAGTGAATCATGCGTCTTTTCGAGGTAACAGCCGAAACTATTCCCCATAATAATTTACAGCAAGACCGGTATCGTTTCAACATCAGGAATGGATAGTTGAATCGGGGGCCTGCACCACAAGGTGACACTAATGACACGTTAGTTAGTTTTTGGTAGTGTTTTAAGCAAGCACTACCACGGCTATCCTATGACAACACGATGTACGCCCCAAATAATTAAAGAACAAAATGAAACAAAATAGATAAAAATTAAACAAAATAATTCCATATGAAATGAAATACCTGAAACATGAGCATGAGCGATAGCGAAATGCGGTTGAAAGGTATTGACTCATTTGCGAAGCAATGAGGCAAATGAATGATTGAATTATTACATTTGAGATATCCATATCCAAAACAGTTAACCAATTATCTTGCTAAAAAGAACAAAACGAGATAATAAAATTATATTGATTGGTAATCAGTACACATTTTAAAAGGAACCATTTTAATGCGTAAACTAATATATCTCCCGCTTGAGGCCTATACAGAACGTTATACCTTACAACTTACTGATTGGAATACTGAGGTATTTGATCGGAGGGACTTGGATTATGTCATTGTTCCGGGAGAAACGTTGGATGACAGTAAACAAATTGTAACAGGACAAGTACTAGATGCACATGGACGCAGCTATTTTGCTATGTCACAAATGATGAATTTAATCAAAATGATGAAAAATGGTGAAGTTACATCTGATGATGTAATCCTGTTTGAAGACCTTTTTCATCCTGGCATCGAATCTCTTCCATATATTCTAGACCAGGTATCTGCTGAATTCAAACCAAAGATATTTGTTCGTTGTCTTGCGCAATCGATTGATCCTGATGATTTTGTTCATGTGTGTGGTATGGAACGTTGGATGGGACACTATGAAAAATTAGTTAATGAATTTGTAGATGGAATACTGGCTTCAAATGAAGAAATGGTTGCCCATATGCGGATCGCAGGATGGGAAGCACCTATCTATAATATCTCTGGGTTAGCATTTAGCAAGAATGAAGTTCAATCCAGAGTTGAGCATATCAGGGATTTTGATAAAAGAAAGATGCGTGTAGTATTTGCATCTAGATGGGATGCTGAAAAACAACCTGATTTTTATATGGATATAATTGAACAATGGCAGAAGTCATACCCATCACGCCATGTAGAATTTGCTATTTGTTCTGGTGGAAAACTAAAAAGCAATGATGCAAGTGTTCTGGAACGTACAAACAAAATGATTGATGATGGTAAATTGGTTGTTTATGAAAATCTGTCCAAGAATCAATATTATGAAATTTTGGCTAATAGTCGAGTATTGATTAATACTGCACTGCAAGATTGGACTTCTAATACAATTTCAGAGGCTGATGCGTTGAATACAAATGTCCTTGTTCCGGCTTATCGATCATTTCCTGAAATTATGAATAATGATTTTGAACGCATGTATATCACCTGGTCAGTTCATGATGTTATCAACAAACTTGATCCACTCCTTCGTAAACAACATATCAACATTGGAAAAGTATCTAATTGGACTAGTCAAACAGTAGATAGAATTGTTGATATTATTACAGGCAATGGATCAGAATGGCTCCGCGAAAATGTATTTTATCGCAAGCATCTTCGTGAAGAAAAATATTAAGGAATTGCTATGACAGATATTCAACTTGATTTTAGCGATGTTTTAATCAAACCAAGAAAATCTTCCATTACCTCCCGAAAAGATGTAAGTTTGGAAAAAACTGTTACATTTCGTAATGGACAAACTTGGACTGGAATTCCAATCATTGGTGCGAATATGGATGGTATTGGTACGATTGAAATGGCTCGCGAAATGCAAAAACTAAAATGTATTACTACGCTGACTAAGTTCACAACTGATATTCCCGATGATCTTAATCCGGATTATTTTACTATCTCATCTGGAATTAGTAATTCAGATTATGAACGTTTGGGTATGATGTTAGAAAAATATCCTTGGATACGTTTTATTACTATTGAGGTTGCTAATGGATATTTGACTTCATTTGTGGACTTCGTTAAAAAAGTTCATACAAAATATCCTGACAAGATTATTATCGCAGGAAATGTTGTTGATACAAACGGAGCGTTGGATTTATATGATGCGGGTGCCTCAGTCGTTAGATTAGGAATTGGTTCTGGGTCAGTTTGCACTACTAGAATTCAAACTGGTGTAGGTCGTCCACAATTATCTACGATAGTAGATACTGTAACGGAAATTGCCAACAGAAAAAGAAATTGTCTAGCAGAAACAATACCTTTTCAAATTATTTCGGATGGAGGATGCACTTGTCCCGGTGATATTGCAAAAGCTTTTGCTGCAGGTGCAACATTTGTCATGTTGGGAGGAATGTTAGCAGGAACTGATGAGGGCGGTGGAACAATTATTGATCGATTTAAGAAAACTGAATGGATCGATAATAACGGAAATCCTGTAATTGAGAAAGAACAATTCGTGCAGTTTTATGGCATGAGTTCAGATACATCAATGATTGCACATGATGGAGAAATGGCAGAATACCGCTCTAGTGAAGGTAGAACAGTAGAAATTCCATACAAGGGTCCTGTCAAAAATGTAATGCAAAATATTTTCGGTGGTT
>Ga0116227_10001004_pt1 | contig 60407 bp, 44 predicted proteins | sample S1TSphgellanicum_FD_89693 | JGI IMG/M metagenome (GOLD analysis project Ga0116227, IMG submission 89693) | Host-associated microbial communities from peat moss isolated from Minnesota, USA - S1T2_Fb - Sphagnum magellanicum MG | ecosystem: Host-associated > Plants > Peat moss > Unclassified... | reverse complement strand
TTTTAAAAAAAAAACTTTTGAGTTAATAACCAATTTTGTTTTTTTCTTCTTTTTTTTTTTTTGGGAAAAAATCCCTTTGGCAAAACCACAAAAAAAAAAAAAAAAAAAAAAAACTGGCCTGGAGTACTTATCCACAAGGGTTGCATTCCAAATCTGTTCACAATCTTACACTCTGTGATGTCCAATTGAAAAATGCCTCTCATTTGAAGGTACATTAATAATCTTGTTCCCAATTGACGGCACCATGATGCAGTTGCCATGTGTGTTGTAGACTCCACTAGATCAACTTCTTACTTACACTGCAGGGATGAATCATGAAAGTGAGCTCAGCTCCACCAGCTCTTCTTCTTCAGCCACACCTAGCTAGCTAGGTAAAGCAGTTAAGTTTTAGAGAGAGCCATGGCATGCTGCTGCTGCTGCTGTGTTTACTACTTTAGCATCTGACACGCTTTTTACCAACAGTACTTACACAAAAGAAAATAAATAAATAAAGGCTGACAGATAGATGCCTGCTTCACACTGGGATGGGGTACATTTTGTGCAACAAGCCAAGCAAAAGGATACAGTACACAAAGTACTACAAACTCTCAACTCACCTGAAAATTTGAGATCTGAGAGAGCAGATGAGCTTTGTGTTGGATGGCTGGTACCTTCTTTACCTACTACTCATGCTGGACACTAATTATTTCTTAAGAGGGTTAGCTTGAGTTATTATTATTATTATTATTATTTAAAATATTTTTAAATAAAAAATTGAACTAATAACAGTATTTTGTTGAAATTCTAAAAAATCCAACCCAATTCAGAACACAAGATAACTTTGAAACTTACTTGTGGAGTTAGCATACTTTTATAAAAGGTGCATTCACACTTGGTGTTAGGGACTCTTAAGATTGAGTCCCCTAACACCATGCTACCCATTTAGGACTTAAACCTAGTTACCATGAAAATTTTATGTTAAGCTAAACATTCACTTAACATTAAGCGAAAGCCCATTTAACATTTGTTTGGGTGCCATCTAGGATGCCACCTAGATTTTCATTTAACACTGACTTAACATCAAGTGTGAATGCACCATTATAAATAATTAGAGATTATCGTTGAAATTCTGAAACATTCAGATTGGGGCTGCTTTGGAACCCTTGTTTCTTTTTTTCAAAAAATTAATTATTTTGACAAGATTTGCCAAACATGAGTTGTTCGTATGTTATGTACAACGATCAATTGCATTACTACATCAGCAAAGGGTGATTATAAAGCAACCCGAAAGTGTGGGACTGGTAAGGGTTGTGCTAAAAGGTGGTAAGGTAGGTGGTGAAGTGAACCACCACCATAGTAGTAGTAGTAGTAGTAGGCCAGGAGCATTGCCATCCCACCTGACTTCTTAGCAACAATTACTACTTTGCACCAGTGCCAGAGAGACACACCATGCAGATGAGTACCACTGCAGCCGCCCAATTCTGTTGGGGGGCGGGGCAGAGAGAGAGACTCCAGCCAGCAGTATTCTAGTGCCAGTGCACTGATGATATATACCACTTTAACTTTTAGACTTGGATATCCATTTTGAACATTTCTTCTTTTCTCATCATCTGCTCTGCTGGGCTTTCCCCTGGGCATCTGGGAATTTTTAGTAGGCCAAAATTATTTTGACAAGGAAACTATGATTTCAACCTATAAAAAAATATTATTCATGGAAATTATGATTTCAATTATGATTTTTCATGAAAAAAATGGCCGGAATTCATCAAATTTGAAAAAATATAAAAGATCAAAATCCCCATTTTTAAAAAATAAGTTCCAGTAGGTAATTTTAGCCAAGAATGTAGAAGCTTTTTTTAAAACTATAAATCATATCTGATATATAGCCAAATTTGCCCTTTTTTTTTTCCCCTGGATTCTGGTCACTTTGGCTACATCACACAATTGGCAAAACAAAACATTGCGGCCCTTAATCAGGATTCAGTGAACCAGCATCCACCAGTGCACCATGAAGGATGAACGGTAAGTGGTCAGGAAACAGTTTTCTACTGGTTTTCACTTTCCTAGCTAACCATGGTGGTTAGCTCAGTTGCTCTTTTTTTTTTTCTACCTACCTACTAACAACCCACAAGCAGGTTGGTAATAGGCAGGTAGTAAGAACAGCCATTACCTAGTAGTTACCTATTTTCCTACCTATCTACCTATATAAGAGACCTATTTCCTACATAATTGGTTACCAAGGTGAAACCACATATTAACTCAGTTGACGTTCATCCACAACTGAGTAATGATGGGCATCCAGTCGATGGTGTGCTGGTTCACTGTGGCCCTGATTAAGTACTTGCAAGGGCTGTTGAGTGTAATCCGTACTTTAAATGAGAGATGAACCTTCTGGCAGTCAATTAGCACTAACTCCCTGTGAAGGTCACCCAAACTAGCTTGGGTTATAGGATGTTGTCCAAGCTCATTGACAGCCCAACTCTAAATCTTCATATGTAGGTACTAGCAAGTCATAAGTTTTGCTCCAATTTGGTCTTTTGAATACGATTCCTATACACTTTTGATGGCCCTGCATTTACTATTTAGATCAGCCCATTTGAAACTGGTTCAATTGGGTTAGGGAAGGCTCCCCCACTTGAACTAAGTGCAAGTGCTTTAACCCTTAAACATCAAAAGGACTGAAAAGATCTGATTTCAGAAGATATGAGATGTGGTGATGTTTGATGAAGGTGTTAAGCAGGAATGCCCCTTTTTGTTGGTACAAAAATCGATCTTCATGGAAGAACAATGGAAATGCTAAGAAGGAAGGGGGAGAGGGAGGGGGGATGATATACATTTGGAATCCATGCCATTGAATGAATCATTGTCCAAACCAAAATATCCTATGGGATGGTTAATTTCGGTGAGTGAATACCGAAAACAATTAATTTTAGCTTACAAGGTCATTTCTGCACTTGAAGTTAGAGGTCCTAAGGTCCAGCACATCAGGCGAGTTTTCAAATAGGGTTCTCAAATATTTATACTCTTGATTTCTATTTATGTCTCTTGTCCATAACTTTTTTTCAATCATTATGATAGTTGTTCCATGAGATATCTTAAGATTGTTCAAAAGCGGAGCTATACCTTAAAATTTGGACAAATTTTAATTTGTTGTTCTTTAGTCCTAAAGATTTCATTCTCTTCCTATGAAATGTGCACCATAGCATAGCAACAATGCTCTATGGATGTGCAGGGCAGGAGGTGAAACCACTACTTGTAAAGTTGTTGAACATCTTAAACTTCTTTTTTGGGTAAATGCAATAGGGCAATATGGACCAATTTTCACATTTTCATTGCTCCAATTTGAAACTTTTAAAAATATTCATCTATACAGATGACAAAGTTTTATACAATTCATCCAAATTCTCATGAAAGTTTTGAGAAGTCTCTTCTTTCAAATTTTCAATTAATATATCTGTCTATAACCTGACAAGAAGGTATGAAGGAAGGGATGTCTTTGTCCACCAAATTTTCATACTGTGTATGGGATGTACTTGGAAGGGTCCTGGTTAACTTCCAGTATGTGTGAAATGGACAGAACAGCAGGTTCACTCTGCCTGACAAATTCTTTGAATTACAAATACCTCATTATTCAGCAGTTGGGACAAACCCCGCCCAAAAGATAGATTTTAATAACATAACTTTAAATCACATTAAAGTCAAATTGTAAGACATGTCTGTGGCCAGGGTGAACCAGCAGCACCTACAACTGGTACCTTCACCTTATTGAGCAAGGCCTCTCTGAGGTTGTTGTATTTAACCCCCACCCAAATGTTAAATTGGACTCAGAGAACCTCCTTTATAGTATGGGATATTTATGATGTTTGGAGGCAACCCTAATAAATCAGGGTTTTATCATGATACCAGGGTGTTTTCCTCTTATACCAGTACTCAAATAGATTGAAAGGGCTTCATTCACAGAGGGTGGCCCAAAGTCAGCCTCTTGTGCAAGCAACATGGGGGCAACATGGGGCCTTTAGTCAACTAGCACCTACATTGGTACCATGGAAAAAACCCTACAAAAATTTGTGTTGCTTCTAAACGTTCATTATAGATCCCTTTCCCAGCCCTCGACTAAATGGGGGTCTCTGAGTCCAAATTTAACATTGCCAGGGTTAAGTATTAGCTCTAAGAGGCCTTACTCCATCCAGAAGGCGAAGAAAACAAGTGTAGTTGGTGGATAACCCTGGTGGTTGCCACGTGGTATTGCTTCCATTTGGCTTCTGCACTGGTTTTTTTTGGGGGGAGGGTGTCATCACATTTATGTCTATTAGCTATAAGAGTTCCTTAAAATAATGTTGCCAGTTAAGTCAAAAATCTGCCTAAGGATGCCCACAACCACCATAGCTCCATTAGGAAATTGAAAATAAATCAATCAATCAATCTACCAGACTAGTACTGGTATAAGGTTGATATTGCCTCAGATCATATCACACTGGTATGTTCTTTAATACAAATACTCATACCAATACTATATACCCAGGTTGCACCCTATATACGAGTACAACATTGGTAGCAACATGGGTGCTGGCTCACCCAACAAGCTTTGCCGCCTGTATGGCTGGAAGTTGAACCAGCATTATTTTCCTAGACACAGCCAATGCAGCTTTGTCTATTTACAGAAACTTAAATAGGTAGGTCATAGATGCTTGCATTGATGGTACAGTGGCTACTTGCTAAAATGTAACCATATCTATTTCTATCAAAGCCATCATAAAGAGTTTTTATGAGAGAAAAAAATCTCAATCTTGGCCTTCTTATCACATCCCAAGAAGGGTGGAACTATTAGGGCACCAAGTCTGCTTCATGACTCAATGGATATGCTAGGGCTGGGTTGTTGCTGAGTAGGGTAGGGGGGGGCACCTGGGCTACTTACTATAGTTCATGGATTGGTTTACTTTGTAGGGAATATGCTTTTCCTTTGTTAAAAAAGGCTGAAAGAGACGAAGTTCCTGAGCCTAAAACAAAAGGAAAATATAAAGACAGCACCTACCTAAGCCCGGCAGCAGCAGGTCACCGACTCTCTCCAGAGTCCAGACCTTCTGCATACAGGAGAACACACAAGGTTGCAAAAGAGCCACAGAATTTTACATTAAATGCATTGATTGCTGCAAGACAATTCAAATGCACCTAACCTACACACATTCTGGAAAGCAGGTAAAATGTTTTAACACAAAGGCATGAGCCACAAAAGACCCACTTAAGCATGACCTACTCCACCAGCCTGACATCCAAGCAGCATCAGCCCAGCTGGTTGCCACATGGTATTGCTGCTCCCCATTGGCTGCTGCTGCAGGGTTTTTATGTTCATAGACATAAAAACCCTAAACCCTAAACCCTAGAACTCTTGTCAAAGGGTTTTTATGTCTATGAACATAAAAACCCTTTGACAAGAGTTCTAGGGTATTTGGAGGAACACTTACCACGCACAGGAACCCATTTGGGGCATATCAGAAAATGAAATGCACGCACCTGCAGGCAAGCATTCCATTTTTTTAATTGCATTTTATTTATTCTTTCCTGTGGTACCCATGAGGTATCACAAGATTATTTTTTTTATTGTTTAATTTTTACATTGTGTAGCACCCTTTGTCACAGGCATTATTGAAATCAGGCTCACCTTAGTGTTGCACCCCACCACTATCACCTTCAAACGCTTCCCACTTTTGCTTGGCTAGTGGGGTCTATGTGCACTTCCCTTGACTCCAAGCACTCCTCACACTTGCTCCAAACCTTGGGTTGTGCTCCAATGCTACACTTTAATGTGCTTGTCATTGCATGTCCATGTTAATTTGCTCTCAACATCCCAGCTTTTGATACTATCGAACTTCCCCTCTAAGCCTAAACAAATCTTGGACTCAGGCTCGTTGTGAACTTCCCAAATGGTCCAAGGTCTTGTCACCCATGCCCTCGTGGCTTCATCTTGTGACCTAATCACACGAAGCTTCTTTAAAAGGAGCAAGTTCTTGCTTACTTGGCAAGTCATTCTGCCTCAGCCTTGATGCCTCCTACCCATTGAGTCTTTTGACTTGGTGCCATCATGGCCCTAAGTCACCTAGGTCACCTCATGGTGCCTTGATCTTACTTTTGATCTTTGATGACCTTTTGCTATTCTCTTAACCAAGCCTTAATTCACGAATTCATTGAACCCACATTTCTTCCTTGATTTGATTTGTTATTGGCTCTTATCTTATGACCTTGCATCGAATTGACTTAGCATGACTCATGTCAAATTCCTTCACAACTTTGATGTGCCCTCTTCAAGTGGTATCAGCACAAGCTTGCATTTAAAGGGTTCGTTCACTTAAATCTCGTGCCAAAACCTCCTTTAATGGGGGCATGGCATTCAACTTCACTTCACATGAGCCCTTTATCCAATAATGCCCACAATCTTGGTCAATATTATACATTTAGTTCAACTTGTTCAAACATCTTTTATTTTTGTCTATTTTTAATTCACGAAGGTTACATTATTGTTCTAGCTAAGTTTTTGTTAATCTTATCCTTGTTCTTATGATTATTTTTCTCAAGCCTTAATTGGATGTTTAAAAAAAATTCCAATCTTTAATTTGTTTTTAAAAAAGGTTTGACCATTCTCCTTTTAAAAAACTTGTATCTATATAGTTAGAAAACTTAACATGTTTCAAAAGGAATAGGAAGTTGATTCACGTTCAAGTTTTAGTAGTTTTAGCAAGAGGTCAATTGCGTTATTTAAATCCAATTTTAGTTCTAGCGAGTTTATGAACCTTTTGTCCAAATATCTCGTAACTTGATTAAAAATTGGCCATACAATTGATCTAATATTGTAGTACCCAAATGGATTCGGCAACAAATTGAAGAATAATTAATTAAATTTCAAATCTTAACTTCAATAGTTGGTTTTTTTATTTAAAAAATTTCGACATGTAACATTTACATAAAATAATAAATATAAATTTGTTGTCTTTGTGAAATACTTTAAATGTGTCTAGACTATCACATTCTTTGCCTCTAGAATTGGCAGGTATGAAGCTCAAGCCCAATAGTCGAAATACATTAGAATTTGATTTTATAAAAAAATTTAAAAATTCAACAAAATAAAAAATAATTTAATTAATGCCAAAAAATTTCACTTTATTCAATACTTTAAATTGGCCAACATTCGTTAACACTTGCAAATTGCATCATTTATCATGATTTTTAAAATGATTGTTTCAACTTATTGGTTTTTTGCTTTTATGAACTTTTTTTTCAATGTTAATAGACATAGGAAGATTTGGTTTAAGTACTGTATTCACAAAACATTGATAGTGAGATAATGATAGATTTTATGTGGGGAAATTTTATTTTTTTTATCAACACATTGGTTGATCACACAAACAAAATATTTTTATAAATAATTTATGAAAAGTGTTGTTGGTAAAAACATGGGTTGATGAGGTGGATGGTAGAAGTTTCTTGAATAAATATATTTTAACCCCTAAACACAGATTAAGCTAAATTTAACATATTTTGGGTTTCTAAATGGGTATGTGCAATGTGCATTTAAACTGAAAGTTAACAGGGAACTAAATGAACTAATTCATGAATTGGAAAAATGGCATAACCTAACTTCTTTTTAAAATTTAATTTGTTGTTTTTTAAGCCTGACTTTACTTTGAAGTTGTTATGTAGAGTGTTTCAAATCCTAATACATTTTTAAACATGCCTAATTACAACAATAGAATTCTTTTATACATTATTGTATGGATAAAAAATTGTAGAAAAACATTATGAAATTATTTGGGGCTTGGAAAAATGCATATGTTATTAGGCCTTCCTAGAACATTGGTAGTAGGAAATGATTTTTTTCACTAATAAATCCTCATTTTTCATTGGCGAACTACAATTATTGGGTGGAAATAGTTTATCACTTTCTATAGTTCATCTTTTCATGTTCATGGGTGGAGATGGGTGAAAAACTAAATAGTGCACATTAGATGTGTTAAATATTAATAAAGTGTTGTTAGTGGGTATGTTCTTACATGTTATGTGTGGCATCATTTTCTTATGTGTTTGTCAATTTGAGTAAAAATGAAATAGATGCCCCCTATAATGCCCCTTTGTTTGTCCCTTGCATTCCCATTCCCTCAAGTTCCTTGCACCACTTAACTCCTACCTATCTATGCATCCCATGACACATAGGGTTAGGATAACATCTTTTGGACCCATCTAGATTTGACTCAATAATTAAATCAAAGACATGTTAAGACAAGGTTAAAACTTAGTCTAAATGTGAGTTTCCCAAAGTCTAAGGCTTTGACACCCATGGCCCCCACAATGGTTCACAACCCAACTGTAAATAATCATACCCATGACAATTCTAAATTGTCTTGAGACTAATTCCCAAGGGTCAACACTAAGTTATCCCAAAGGGAAATGTGAAATGACATCAAATGTTGCCTTTAAACAACCTCAAGCTACCCCAAAAGGGTTTTGTGAGGCAATAGCATGTGCCACCCTAGGACAACATTAAGTTGCCCCAAAGAACAAACCCATGTTTGCTCTCATGGCCCAATCCATAAGATGAACTAGGGAGTTGAATCACAATTTGCGAACTTCAACTCCCCATTGCTATGGTCGTCTCGGCATGAGATCTCATGTGAATTTCAAAGGGATTCACAAGAAAGGGCATGTCATTCATTCCCATTTTTAAAAAATAAATGTCCTTGTTGACATTGTGAACATTTTCCTTTTAGAACAAGGCCATACTTATCCCCACTCCAACCACAAGTCATTTTGCGAATACTTCTTGATTTTGGCTTAATTTGTGTTGTGTCATTGCTTATATTTAGCCTCTTCCACCTTAAAATATTTCTCTTGAATCCATGTCTAGTTTCATTTCAACAACCTTAACCATCACACCAATAATAAGTTGTTAAATGAACCAATAGATAATGTTGAATTAGGCTTTTATAATTAAAATTAAGCCCTTTTACCTTCAAGGACATTGTTGGCAACTCCATGCATTGGAAACTTCACTCCCTAAAGGTTGTTTATTAGTTTTAAAACATGTCATTTAATTTGCAAACATCGCTACCTTGATTTTGCCCTAACCATTAGGAGTTTTCGTTATAGTTTAATTCTTAAAGTTCATTTTCATTGGTTATTATCATCTCATTTCAACCATTCACTTCATCATTTCGTAAATTAACTTCTCACACAACTCATTTTTCTTCAAATGAATTTATGCACCCTTATTTCAAACATTAAATTTTACGATTTTCAAGCTCGCACCTTCAATTTTGAAGGTTGATGTCCCTATCAACACTTAGTGAAATTGGGGATTTCTCACATGTTTTTTCTTTTTGTGTTTTCTTTTGCCCCAACTCATGCCTTTTCTTCAACTTAAATGCCTTCACCATTTTCTAGTAGATGATCTTAATGTGACGGTTTCACCCATGCTACCTCTTTCAAGTGGCATCCCTTCCACTTTACTAGAATTATTTGCCTAGACCACATGTTTTCTTTTCACCCAACCTTGTTTGCAAATCTATGTTCAATGAAATCAAAACTTGAATGATAGGTTTGCTTCTTATCCAACCTCCTTGTATATTTGCTAAATGGCTTTAACTTAAACACATGGAAGGTTAAATGCACCACAAAAATTGTTGGAAACAACAATGTATAAACATATGGGTGAGGTTTACAAAACACTTCACAAGGTCCCACATACTTTAGTATGAACTAACTTGCAAAAGCTTCAAACATCTTGATGTCGCAAATGTTCAACCATACAAAATCACCAATCTTGAATTCAATGTGTCTTCAAATCTTATTAACTTGTTTTTCATAACTTGTATGTGATTTCTCTAAGAGTTTTTAATTTGTTTTTTTACCATCTCTTTGGCATTTTTGCCTCCTTCATGACGAACTCTTCTAGACCTTGGGATGGCTAAGTCCCATGGGTTGTCCTTCTTCAACTCTCAATGTCAATTCAAAGAGGCTTGCCCCAATTGTTGAACATTTGGTTGAGTTGTAACAAAATTCCATTAAACCTTAATGCTTGGCCCAATCCCTATGATTGGCCTTCAAATAGTTTTCAAGATACTAATAATTAATATCCCATTGATCTTTCCGATTTGGCCATTAATTTGCAAATGGAAAATCATGTTAAACTTCAACTTAATTCTAATCTTTTTTCATAAGAAGTGTCTAAATTTTCAACATGAATTTTCATTGTGGTCCTTTATTATGACCTCCAACATGCCATTATACTTAACCCACATATTGAAAAACATTTTTTTTTATCTCCACTATTATGGTTATGGTCTTAATTAGTCCAAATTTGGCCAACTTGGAGAATTTGTCTACCACCACTAAGATGGCATCTTTCCTTTGTAAATCTGAAAGACATGTCATGAGTCCATTGAAACACCCTTGTATGGACTTGTTGGATTAGGTAAAAGATTGTACAACCCAAATTTCTTTTTACATATTGACTTGGTGTTTTGGCACTTCACACAACTACATATGTAATGTTATATGTTATTTTTCATTTTAGGCCAATAGACATTTTACTCAAAGTCATCATTGTGGTCTTTTCCCCATAGAATCCTACCATTGGTACATCATGCAAAACTTTCCTTAGCACACAAACACACAATTACTTTCATTTAATCAACCCATCTAAGATGGTGATTTTTATTTTATTTTTTTGTTGCACAATCCCATAAAATAACATTGTGTGAAATGTTCTTTCACATACCCTTCTTTAATCTTTTATTCAATATTACTTTCACCCACAAATATGGCATGAAAGATTTGGGTGGTCCCCCAAGACATCTCTCATTGGTATTCCTCCTTTTGACTTAATGCATCCAGCATTACATTGTTTTTGCTTGACTTATGGATCAACTCTATGTCCAATATTAATGCCAAATGTCATATATATGTAATTGTTTTGTGATGGTTTTTGGTTACATCTCATAGTACCTCAAGGACATAGTGCCCATGAAGACCAAATGGTCTTTTGTGATCCCAAGTGATGTCAACCGCCAAATCTTAAGGTGAGCATAAGCATGCTAAAGTAGGCCAAAAAAATATCTCAAGAATGCAAAAGAAGATAATTGTCAACTTTGGAGGTTAAAAAGTAGTACACATTCTTTGAAATTTAATGTTTAAATTACATGAACATATGTAGTATGACATTATTTTTTTATAAAAAAACTTAAGATATGTTTACTTTTTCCCAACCTACTTTCACTCATTTTTCTTCTTTTGGTGTTGTTATCCCATTTTGCACAAAGTCAACATAAAGTATAATCATGATCCTTTCATTTTTTTAATTCATTCATATGGCTCCTTAAAAATTTGTTTAAAACATGTTTTAACATGTTACAAACACAAAATGATTTTTCTACTAAAAAGTAGAATTTTAACACTTTAAACCTATGTAAGGAAAAAAAAACTTTTGAAGGGCTTCATATATTGTCATAATTGAAATATTCAAGTTCCAAAAAATGTGCATAATTGTGCATGATGGCTCAAACATTAATAACACATCGTTTGAATAGTTTGAATTAGAAAAAATATAAGATATAAACTTGCAATAAAATTTTTAAATAGCTCAAATAATAATATACATTGGGGATGACATATATGGTTTATTTAATATGGCAAATACATTCCAAAATTTATAACATTTGTAAAAGGCGTAAAATTCTAAATGCAAAATCTAATTTCCACCTTTTTTTACTTTTTGAACAAGGTTCACCAATTGGCCTACTTTAACATGCTTGTGCCCAAGTAATTAATTACTATGAATAAACTTTTCATGAATGCCCCGTTTTAGTTGGGCCCTTGTCAACTTCTTGCTTTCAAAGGTGATAGGATGCCCATCTTGCATTAACACACTTCCAATTGCAAACCCATTTGCATCAATGTGAACTTCAATAGTTCAAAGAAGTTTGAAAACCTTAACATATGTGTCACTATTTTATTTTCCTTTAATTTTTCAAGAAAATATGTTGTTCATCCTACCATTCAAATGACAACTCTATTTTAAAGAGGTTTGTAAATAGTTTGGCCAACATTGGAAAGTCCTTTAACTTCCTTTAAAAGCTTACCAACCCCAAGGAAAAACTTAGCCCCTTATGTTCAAACTTTGTCATTTTTTAACGGCTTAGACTTTTTTTAGATCAAACCTCACACCTTTTTGAAACCATGTATGTCCTAGAAAGTCCATTTAAAACGTCACAAATTCATTTTTTTGTTTAGTTAACATCAAGTTTTTTTTTTTCCCCAAAACATATCTAAGTGTTAGGCATGTTCCTACGCCAACTTAGAATAAACTAAAATGTCATCAATGTAAATGCTGATGAATTCATCCAACTTGTCATGGAAAATCAAATTCATAAGAATTGTAAATGTTGACGGCACATTGCACAACCCAAACAACATGACCATGAATTCACAAAAACCATACTTAGTCCTCATGGTCATTTTTTCCACATTTGCATCCATGATACAAATTTGGTAATAACTCAACTTCAAGTTCACTCAATCAAAGTAACAAGCTCCATTTAAATGATCAAACATATTGTCAATTTGAAACAAGGGGTAATTGTTCTTTATGGTAATTTTTTTTAAAGCACAATAGTTGATGCATATGTCCAACTTGTTATACTTTTTATCCACAAGCAACATTGGGGCTTCATAAAGTGTCATGATGATGAAGTTATACATTTTCAACTTTAAAATGATCCTTCTATACTTTTATTCACATTTATGGCTTATAGGGCATTGGAATGAGTTTTTGGAAATTTTCCATTGATACTTTCAATCCTTTGAAATAACTGATATTGAAATTATTAGCAAGTTTCATTGAATCTATAAGGAATAAAGTCATGTATTAACATGTATTTTTATGTTTCGATATTGGCCTTTGGTATTGTCATACAAGTATATATGTTTCCATCCATATAACCCAAAAGAAAAATTCCTTGATGCCAATTTGCATGTTATACACATGGTGAAAATTTCAACATAAAACTATTGTATATTTAAAATATGAGCCATGGAATGGAATCATTTGTTTTGAAAATCCTTTCAAAACAATGCTTGAAACCTTTTTGGCTTGTTGCATTGGTGAGGCAAAACATTCCATGTTGTTCACAAGGCAAAAACACATTTTGCAATCCTTGGGTGAAGACACAATAAAATGAATCAATGGAACCCAAAATAGTCATTTTCCAAGAACTCATGTGATATGTGGCATTCATGTGTTGGTCTACTATCTTAAATTTTGTAATTTTCATAGCTAGTTTACCACTATGTGTTGGATATATCTATTTTTTAATTTTTAAAAATCCTATTATCATGTATACTATACATTCATATTTTTTACCACATAAAAATCAATAACTTTTGTTAAAACCACATCCTCGTATCTCATAATTTTCAAGGCCAAAAACACATTTGAACCAAATTTGCTAAAATATGTTATAAAAATGAATTTCATCAATTTTACTTTTTTTATTTAAAATTTATCAATTAAAAAATATTTTCTAATTTTTAGAGGAAGAAAACATGCACATTTGATAGTGAAAAAGGATGTTGAAAAAAAATAAAACAAAATCTACATTAAGGTTTTGAGTGCTTTAAACATGGAAAGGAACCTTTGAAACATTCTCAATTTGCATCAAATTTTGATTATTGCAACTTTGCAAGTAATGGAACCCACTCTAAAAACAAATGACAATGCAAATTATTATATTTATATGATGACTTTTTAAAAATATAATTTACAATTTTAAACACCATCTACATGCCATTGTGATACATATTTGTGTGACCACACCCCCTTTAATCCATCCATGGAACTTGATCTTAAAAAATTAATGGTAATATGTAGTAAACTTTAGAGAGGATAATTTTTTAAGTATGACTTGGTTTCCTAACCCTTATGTGCTTAGATAGAAAATCCGTGGTTTTTCACAATTTTTTTTTAATGTTTCTCTCATTCGAAATATGTATTTTAAGTGTAATGGGGGGGAAAAAACTCCATTTCACGTAACAAATCAAAACATAACACATAATACAAAACACAAGCTAGAACAAAGAACAAATATGTAAAACAAAACATAGGAAAAACAAAAACAAGTCACAAAATTTAAAAAATAATGTATAATGTAAAGTAGAATGAATGAAACAAAATAAAACAAGATAGAATGTGGAACAAAACAAAAAAGACAACATACACTTGACAACATAAAATATAATGTCTTTTAGTCTATGCGTTTGTTTGTTTTGTGTTTGGTAGTTTGTCTTGTTTTATGTTATGTTCAAATTCATTTATATGTTAAGTTATGTTGACTTTATATATACCTTTTTGCCACTTTCACATCAAGTCGATACTTCTCACAAAATCACATATTTACTAAGATTGCAAAGACATTCCAATAAAAAACTTTGAAAACAACATGATAGAAAAAAAATTGCAACTTTAAATTTTTAGCTATGCCAATTTGATATATAAGACCAATTCATGAGTGAACTAAGAAAAAACACTTTTACAAGAGGTTTTGATTCTTGAAAGTCAAAGTAGCATGTTTAATGATTTGAAAAGAAACAAAAAATAAATCGTGAAATAAAATGCAAGTTATTATGTAACATTGACATTTGAAACTTTAAATAATGAAATAATTAAACACCTTGCTAGTATGTTTGAGTTGGTTTTAACCAAATTATACAAAAATGGTTTTGCAATCATAGTTTATAATAATAAGACTAAAAGAGGTTTAGAAATTGGGAATGACAATAATATGTAGCTTTCCAACAAATTAACACCAACTTCAGATCCAACACAATAGAAAAGCAGATAAACATGTCATTAATTCTTATTTTATTCTTTTTATGCTACAAGTTCATGATTAAAAGAAAGAAAAAATGTATGTTTTATATAAAAGGGGCATAATTACTACTAAGTCGAATCTTGTGCAAGGGTAGGCTAGTGCAATTTCAACTTTAATATCAACTAGTGGATGACACTTGTAATTAATTTGATTTTGATCAAATGACACTAGTGCTTATACATGCATCCAATACCTAGATGCAAGAATTACATCTTAATCCCTTAATCTTGAAAATAGTACAACTTGTTGAGCCATTTAATTATGCCGAATAAAGGTGCATGTTAAATATTGTCCCTTTTTGGGTATTTTGAATACATGTAGTAGTGCAATGGGACTTGGAGATGAAAAATATGATCATAAAACATCAAAATGGAATTACATGTAACTAATCAGATCATTAAGTGAGTTCATCTAATGTTGAATTAATCAAGGAAATGGCAAGTGATGGAGACTTGTCCTAATTTCAAGTTTGTAAGTGACAATGACAAGGTTAGTAAATCTATAATTTGTCCTATTTTCAAGGATTGACTAGCTCCATCCATATTCCCATTCTTTATAGCTTAAAATGTATTGTTATGTATGTACACCACTTCATCACAAAATGAGTTTTGAATATTATCATAACCATTTATCCTTTTCTCAACTCCATATGTCCAAATATATGGCAAATGATGGTATTGATAAATTTACATGGTTAAAAATGGTAACTAATGAACCCTATCCCAAATCATGGATTCCTAAATATGAATAAATGAGTTTGAACTTGCATTACAACTTGGCATATTGATGCACTTGTGTCATTGCATGCACTTTTGTGAACCACACATCACCACTCCAATTATTATCATCATGGCCAATAGCATAGTGCCAATTGAATGTTTCCACACAACAAGCGATCAAAACGTGGTAGGAGCCCATATGTCTAAGACTAATCAATTCTCTATTTTTTATTATGTTTATTGATTTACTATCTTGTGCCAAGTTTCAATTTTTGAATTTTTGATCCACACAAATATTTGGATTTTATAGTTTTTTCAAGAGTTAAAACCATGAGATGATGTGAAAATAGTGATGTTAGATACTTAGAACTCTTGATTATCAATAAGCCATGCATAGATGTGTAAGAACAATATGGCACTCTAAGTACTTTTCAAGTTTTTTTTTCAATTTTGTGATATAAAAAATTGGCAAAATTTTCGAATTCATTTGTTGGAAAAATGACAATTTTTGCCCCAAAAAAACACTATTCATGTTATCAAGTTATTATTTATTAGGCATGAATATTAATTAAAGGTCTTTTCATAAATGAAATGTCATAAGTGGTTAGTTATGTTGAACTTGCAAATAAGATCATTGTGTCATTAAGAAAATCAAGGATTAGTACACAACAACTTGTTTGACATGTTATGTGCATGTGGTTAATTAAGTTTCATGGAGATTGAACTTTTTGATACAATCCCCATTGAAACAAGTTCACAAATGTATGGAAAATCCATGTAACTTCAATTCATACTTTATTGTAAATCTTCTTTTAATAATGAATATATTTTTACTATTTAAGTATGGTACTTCATAGGAAGTGCCATGGAAGTATTTATAAACAACATGAGCTAAATTATAAAACATAGTTTATGGAAGGTGCAATTTTGTCATGAATGTTGTGTGCAAACTCAAACAAGGCGTCACAAACACACTAGCCTTGCCAATAGATAAGATGTTGTACATGTGCATTTATGTATATATATATATATATATATATATATATAATTTTGTGATTTATTTGTATGTGTTTGTGTGTATGTGCATTTATGTGTTATCAAATCATTTTGTGGTATTGCGTGGTAATACAAATTGGGGAACACAATTGAATAATTTGAAAGTAAAATAAATGGGTTTATGATATGTCCAATATCCTTGTGTCATTCCAAAATGACATAGTTGTATTGGTGCATTTGTCCATATGTGATCTATTTGTGTATCATTAATAGTGGTGCTTTCTATAAAAGTGAGTTTTAAATTATATTTATTCATAAATGCTTGTAATGTTGATGATTGATTTTTTTTTGTTAAAAAAAATATATTGAAATCTCCAATTATGACAGTTGGACAATGTGAAGGCATTTTATGTATAATGCTTTTTAGGATAGAATTAAAATGTGATGTTTTCATTTTGGGAGGTTTATGTATTGGGATTCTCGTATGTTGTCATCAAAAAGTGCGATGATAAATTCAACACCAAAATTTGTGATTGTTGTTGTTTTTGTCAATGACACATTGTCATCATAAAGTACCATAGTGCCATGTTCATCATAACATGACAATATATGGAACTTTTGTGATAAAACATTGTAAATTTTTGAGTTTAAATGAATATTTCTTGTTCTTCTTTCATGTAAACAAAGAATATGTGATGTAATAGATTTGGATTTGCAAAGACATCTTCAAAATGTAACGTTAAAGAACAAGTATTAAAAGATTATACAATTAAATTTTTTGAACGGTAGGACTTTAAAGAAACAATAGCAAGTTTGTATTATGCATTTGTTATTAATTGAAACATTTCTTCTTGAACAAGATGATCCACTTGAAAAAAATTATTCAATAACACAAAAAGTAAAAACAATTTTTTTTATTGAATTGTCGATAATGCAATATATCTTAGACCATGTTTTGTCACACTAGTTGGATCAAATGCTAAACGATCAAGAGTTAACCCTTGTAAATGATGTATAGTTTGTGCAATAGCTAATTGAATTGGGAATTGAATTTTCATGATAGTGTGAAAAGGATTACTACCTATTTGTATTTCAACAATTTACGTTCAATTGGTGTCCATTGTTTGTCAAGCCTTGGGAATTCATCATAGATTTGTAAATTTTTAATTCTTGTATTTTGTCCAATTTGAGGATTATGAAAATGTATCCAAACAAAAGATTTTGAAATAGTTTTTGTAAAATATTCAAAAATCCCATCAGCACCATTCACAAGACCATCAAATGTTTCATAATTCCTTACACATAATTACACATAATTCCACTAACATTTTTTTCTTATCCAAAATTTTGTAATGTAAACTAACCATTTGAAATGGTAAATTTGATAATTTAAAATGAGAAGGGCATGTTTCAATATGAACATCATATGTTAAGAATGTGAATGTTTCACCTAATGTGCTTTGAAATACATTTTTGTTATGCATAGTTGTCTTAATATTTGTGTAAAATAAATATGGTAAAGTGTTGTCCATTAGCGGGGTCTTCAAACAATTATTGTTCATACATTTTATGTCTTTGATTTTTTGTGATGTAGCTTTAAACCTATTCAATATGTTGATAAAATTTATATCATTTTGTCACATCACTTCTTGTAATTCATAACCTTGTACATATTCTAACCAATAATTTAATACAATAGTATTGAAAATGTTGGTTATTGGTTTGAAAATCCATGAATCTCAAATAAAGGGTGTTTGATAGAAGTCACTAGTCATTAATACACCTAATTCACCCATAAATTCATTATGGACTTGTTTTATAATATGTAGTATATGATCAATGAAAGATAACATTCTATTGTTGACTAAAGATATTTTGTCTTTAATAAACAAACAAAGTTGATCATATGTTTTTATAAAACTACCCCGTCTTTCATCATTGAATGCATTAAGTTATGTTAAATTTTTATTTATTGGAATTACAAGTTCAAAATGTATCATTGTGCCATTAATATTAAATGTTATTTTTCCTATGTATGTTAATTTCATGATTTTTGGTTTCAAAGGATCAACATTTGTAATTTTTTTAGTATAATATTGTAACATATTTTATATAATACACATGAGGGTGAACATTTTTTCTATCCCTACATCACCTATTAGAAAAATATGAATTGGTTTTATAGGGTTTTTGATTTTTTCGTATAAAATATCATCAACGATAACTCTTTGTTCATTATTCAATTGTTTCATATGCGAAGAAAACTCTTTATATGTCATGAATTCATTTGTTCATTAATAAACATTATGTGTTAACAATTTATTTTTAACATTTTTATTTTTTGATTGTGAAAATTTTTCATATGATACATCATATGGTTCAATTTCTTTAGTATAATGAATAATTTATTTTTTGTGGATTACTTGCATTATCAATTATTTCATTCGAAAATCAATGTTCCCATCCATTTGTTTGATGAATTTTTGTGTATTCTTTAACTTGTGATTCTAAATTGTCCCATTCAATATTAGAATTATTGGATGGGTTAAATTTTTTTTTCATTTTTTTATATTATTTGTTTGTTCCATATAAACATCTTTCCATCAATCACAATTATTTTGCAAATTGAGTTCTGATTTTGGAAACAATTTAAATAAAAATTATTATTATTTATAATGATTTTTTGGATTTTTATGTTGATTGAATGAAACCCAATGAATTATTTTACTTTTACTACTTATCAATCAAAATGAAAGATTAAATGATTTGTGTTTAGTAGAATTTATATTATGTTTATCAACTAATGATTTACAATGGATTTCTGTAAAATTTGGAGATAATCCTTGTATCTTTTTGTGATAATAATACAAATGTTATATCTTGTTATTGACATGTGTTTATTAATTGAAATGATCTTGTTGAATGGTATAATGGCATGGATAATGTTATATGTACAACTTGTTGTACAAACATTTGTTGTACATTTAAAAATGCGTTTCCTAGCTTTTTAATGCATTTAGAAGCTTCTATTTGTTCATGCTTACACTTGTTTAATATGATTTTCATTTTTTGAATTACATATTTATCTACTTTTATCAAATAAGAAGTATAATATGATGTTGTTGCATATGGATTTAAGATATATTGTGCATATGTATTTACTCCCCACAAGAGTCCTACATGTATGCCAAATATAGTTGTACATATATCATTTGGTTTTTGTTTAAAAAATTAAGTTGGTTTTTGCATTGTGTAACATAATCCAAGAAAATATGTTTTTTCATCTATTTTTAAATCTAATAAAAATTCTTCAAAAGAAATATCTTGACCTAATCCCATGTTGATAAGCTTTTTATAAATTTGAATATTAATTTCACCATGGTTTGGCATATGATCTTGTTCGTCTAAAAGCAATAATATTTTTGTATGTTTCATTAGTGGCTCTAAATATTGAAATTGACAAATTAGTTGATTTTATTATTATTATTATTTTTGGACATGTTCTTTTATGTTGATGTATTTGCATATTACAAATTTCAATTGAAAGCATTGTTTGATCAATTGTTAAATATTTATGTACAAAACATTCAATTTCTCCATTTTTGAACACCAAATGTAGGAGCATTTGGTACCCATAATAATCCAGGATCATGAGCAAACCTCTTGATTAAAATTTAGTTATGAAAAAACAATCTTTTGCTGTACCAAATATCAAATTAATATTTCAAATAAGTTTACAAAAATTATTCATTCTATGTTCATAGTAATGTGCATAAGTGATAAATCATTTTTAACAAGTTCTTTAATAATTAACGAATCATCCTTTTTATTCCTAAATTTTCACCAATGTATTGATCATATAATTTTTTAAGGTTTAAAAAAAATTAGCCAATTGTTTACACGTGTTGTGAATGCCATGAAAAATGTTGGTGGGCCAAGTTGTTTAATCATTGCAAACACATTTATACAAAGATGATCCAAATAATTTGGAGATGTTCTTATGCAACTTAATTCTTTATATCCTAAATTTGACTTCAATATTTTATTTAAATTTACATTAGTTGAAACATCATTAGCTTTTGAAACACGGTCTAATAATTTTGCTTTGTGAATACAAATCCATGCACAATATAATATAAAATGAATTAGAACTTTGATTGTTTAAAAATATATATTACTTATATGATATGCAAACTTTGTATTTATACTAATTAGTTTTTCTTACACAATCTTTTGATAAGAACATGCAAGTGATGGTCTTGGATGCCCATAAAATACTATTGGAAAATTATATTTTTCAAAATGTGCATCACAAAATAATCCAAAAGGTTGTGAACCTTTTCTAGGAGCTATTGTTAGCAATTTGTCATTGTTGTCAATAACATGTTCAAGACTTAAAATATTTTGCACTAATGTGCATGTGTAATCTTCATCAACTACTTCTTTAAACGTGTTTGGTTTTTTTATTTCTAAATTTGCATCATATGTATTCTTCTAATTCTATAGTTTCATTTGTATTTGTTAATTCCACTAAATCTTGCCAGTTTGGTTCAATTGAAATTTTTGCACTTTTATATAATGGAGTCTGATAAAGTTCTTGTAAAACTTTTATCACTATGTTAGGACGAACATAACTTAACATGTATATGTATTTGTATTCTAATTTTCTTTTCAAAAATATTGCAAACTATCATCATACGATAATCAAGGCAATATACTTTGTACCAAATCTAAATTTGATAGGAAATTAATAATGTTTTCATGCATTCCATATTGTCCATACCCTTTTAGTTGGAATATTTGTGCGAATGCAAGACACGGTGCAATCAAACATTCTTCAATTTTATTTAAAATTGGAACAAATTTAAAGTTCGATTGATTATTTGTAATATGTTCATGTAAAGTCATGCTCAATTTTTTGCCACAATCAATTTTCTTTCAACAAGAATTACATATAAATATAGGGTCTTCTATTTTTTCATTTAAAAAATCATTAGGCAATTTGTTAAAATAAAATTTAAAAATAAGATGAATTTGAAGTGCAAAACACAATGTTTTACAACAATAGCATGCATGTTTAGCAGTGTCTTGAATATCTTTTCTATATATAATAATATTTTTGTCATCATTCTTTTGGTCAAGGTTTTTTTTTTTTCTTCTGTCTTTCAAATTTGGATTTTTTTTCTTTAATTGGAAAATTTTATTAAGATGTTTTTCATTTCTACTAATCCCATTGAATGGTTTTAAAACATCTTTGTTAAGAAAAAAAAACCCATATTTGTTTTTTTTATTGAAAACATGACGTGGAATATTTTTACTCGAGGACCAATGAGATTATTTTTAATATTGTTATTATTTTGTATGTTTTCAATTGAGTTATTTTTTCTTTAATAAAAATAGGATTTGAAGAATTTTTACTTGTTAAATCAATAAAATTGTCTTTAACAATATTATCACATTTGACATCACATTTGATTGGTACCATTTGATTGACATCACTTTTAATTTGTTTTGACATTTTTTCTAATTTCACATGTTGAATAGTAGGTGGAACAACTAGTGATTAAATGAAACATTTGGGAGAAAATCCATAATGTTTTCAAGGATTTTTGGTTATTTTGGTTGAAAAAGATGAATTTCATGATCATTATTTTCATGGGATGTGAATTTTAGATGCTTAAAATGCCATTTCATTTGTGATGTGTTTAAACCCAAATATGGATATTTTTGAATGAAAGCTAATGCAATATCTTGTGGCAACCATTTAAGATGAATTTTTATTATTTCTAACAAATTTTTATTTAATTTAAAATTCCAATTATATCTTTTTCATTTATGTTGAACTTCATTAATTTCATTATTAATATTAAAATTTTTAAATTTTGTGTCATATGCATCACAAGTGCGAATATTTGAAGAATTTATCATGAGATCACATGTTATAGTAGGTTCAAAATGGTTGTTTGCATATAATATGTTTAACACATGACTTGCATTTTCATTTCCTACTTTCATCATAATTTGACAGTTATTTTTGTTCTAAATGTGAATTGGAAGTTGTAAATATTTTAATATCTAGTATATTGTAATGAAATCACCCCACAATCTTCCATTCAAAGCAAGTAATGACATTTTTTGTATACAAGTAACTTCATTTGTTGCTTATTTGTGATGTAAATCATGCAAAATTTTTGGATTTAATTCACGTTGATGACACTCCAATACTTGAGGTGTACCAATTGTTAGACATTTTTGTAAATGACACATGCTATTTTTTTGGATTAATTCCAAACTTATTGAATAATTGAATAAATATGTTATTAAATCAAACAAACAATCTCTTACTTTGTATTCAAAATTTTGAACTTGTTGCAAACCATGTTTAGTTAATTCAATATCTATGTTCATTATGTGTTATTTTAAAATTTCAAATTGATTATCTTTACCTTTGAGTTTTGAAAATTATGTGAAATTTATCTTTGCAAATTGATATAAAACCAAATGAGAATTGAAATCAATAAAAAATTTCCAAAAATAATTAATTAAAAGTTGACCTAGTTTCACTTTAATTTTTTAGTCTACTTCATTTTTTCAATTAAAATTAATTTTTGAGATCAATTTAAAAAATCTAGTTTAGAATATTGAAAGCTTCACTTGAATTTTAAGTTTTTTTTTTTAACTTTTAATTTTTATGTATGCCAAATCAATTTTAAACTTTAATTTCAATATATATTTAATAAATTATTTTATTTTCGGTTCTATTTATTTATTTTAAGGAATTTGTTTTTCCAATTTTAGTTCAATTCTTCTCTTTTGATGTTACCTAATAGTTCAAATATTATCTTTAGAAGTTTAATTCTATAGATTATTATTTTTTCGAATTTTTTGAATTTTTATGATATTTTGATATTTTAAAATATTAATACTTTGAAATTTCACTATCAATGATAGGGTTTGCCTTTCAAACGAAGTTCCAAGTTCTTGAATCCTCAAATTACATATTCAATCAAAATTTCCACTAAAAGTTATAGATTCAAACAAAGTTCCAACTTCAAAATGTGTAATTTTAATGTGTAATGATTTATCCTTCACTTTAAGATAACTTAATCCATAAATGTGCAAAATACCCATTCTAATAAATCACAAAGTTTGCATAAAAGTTTTGGCTAACATAAATTTATAAGTTTTGAGCACTTGAAATTTGAATATATATATGAATCCTCATAACTCATGTGGCTACTAATTAAACACAAAATTTTACAACAAAATTTATGAAGTCTACTAATTGGGTATTAGGTTTTACAAATATGTGATTTATAATAGTTTTTAAATTATGAAAAATAAAGAAAAACTTTCTAGAACTTAATTTGACCCTAATCACATTTGTATTTCAAATTGTGCAATGTTTATTAGTAATAATTAGTGTAACATGTGCTATTGGCCCAATTGTGCACACATTGAAGGCTCAATTGATTTTTCCTTCCAAACCCAATTTTTGTAATTTTTGTGAAATTTTGACAACAAAATCCATTCAAAAATCAATATTTTCCACACCTTAGGTCTAAAAATTGTGAAATAAACTCAATTAAATTTGAGTTGTCAAAGGCTTTCCCACAACACCAAGATCACCCCAAATTGAAATATAGTTTTTAGTTTTGATTTCATTTAATTTTCGTTGAAAAAATGGTTCAATAACCAATAGCTTCCACACCATAATTCCAAATTGTTTCAAACAAAGTTGGTGCACCCCTATTCACTAAGAGCTTTCTAAAGATACCAAGAGCGTGGCATGAAAGGCCATGGTTTGGGAAATCTTAGAATGACAAAACAAAACAAATTGCCTTCCTTCATAAATAAATTGTTTCCAGTAAGTTTGGAATTTTTCGGCATCATCAATAGTCATGGAAAGATTTGTTTCTAGTGGAGTTTAAACTTTAAACTTTAAACTTATTTCTCTTGGTGAAAAAAAAAACCTAAAACTTGAAACAATCCATAACACTCATTAGAACTTGAAAAAATTACAAGTTTTGTATTACTTCAAGTATGTTAGTTCATAAAAAACTCAAAAAAAATATGAAAAATTGGTTGTTAGTTTTTTAAAATTCCAGTGATTATGACTACACCTACAAGTCCCACTAGTATACTTAAACATCTAGGAGCTACAACCATTGTCATGATGACTTTAGATCGTGTTATGTAGAACATGGTAGCTAATAGTGGAAATTATATGGTGCATGACACATGATTTGATAAACATGAACATAATTTAGCATGAAAAAAATTTGTCTACATGGTGTCCAATGATATGAAATTTCACCTTTGATGTTTGCATGTATCATTTGTTGGATATCGAATTAGTTGAAGTAGATTTTGACATAGTTAACAATGCATGGATTGTACTTGGCTCTTTTTGACAAAACTCGTTTGAGATAGTTTGTAATCAAGCATTTAGAACAAACCACAATAGTTCTTGAAGGCAAATGTGTACAAGTGCAAAGCAATGTGTGTAAACGAAGTCACAACAAACAATGAAATCATAGCATGACAGAAATGGCCATAGTGTCATCTAAGAAAACTAAACAAAAAAAAAACCTTGGATTCTTGGAGGCTCTTTGAAAGGTTGCAAAAAAAGCTCAACACATCACACACTTGTGCCTTGCACACTTGGACCATTGCACCTTCAGCAAGTTGCATCACTGCACTTGACACACTTTCACTTTTATCCCTTTCTGATGATCTGATAAACTTTATTTTGACAAATAAAGAAATATACAATTTTTTTGCCATTATGTAGCTTACTAAATTTGTGATGTTGCATTTTAATGAAAACCTTATGATGTGAAACAATGCAAAACCAAAATAAATGAAGAACAACTAACAAGTGAGTGAACAAGTAGAGAGACAACTACATCTTTTTGTTATTTAGGGTTCGAGATTTGTATCCATGCCACCAAATGCATATGCATATCTTTCAACCCTAAAAAAGCCTATAACCTAAAAATCCAGATATGCATAGCATAGGATACATATCCGGACGCATGTGATGGATATGACATATGCATCAGGTTATCGATGAATAGAAGCCCAATAGATATGGATATGCATTAGGTTATCAATGAATAGAAGTCCATTGAATATGTATGACATTTATTTTTAAATTTGACATAAATATAGGATATGTATATATGAGTATCCATCAATTATACATATTGGTAACTAAACAACATTGGTAATAACCCCCTTATCTCAATTCTTTAGTTTTGGTTCTCAAAATTAAAGAATTGGTTTTGATACATAACCTTGGTTCTCAACAAATCAAAGAACCTTCTATAAAACTACCAGTTCTTTCGTGAAAACCATTGGTTCTTTGACATGTTTAAAAAGCAGAAGCAGACATTCTTCTATTTTCAAAATTTTCAACAAAAAAGGAACAAACAGTTATTGACAAATAAAATAACATCCCAAAACTTGTTGTAAGTCATAACATGCATATGGCAAGGGATTGTCTGGATAGAGTGGTTGGTGATACTAGTGTAGTGGCAAAAGTATATGGGATGCAAAAAGGCTATTACCACCAACATAAACCATGGTATGGAATATTCTAAAAGAGTCTTGGTTTTTTGACCTTGATAATGGGAGAGTATTCAGTTATCAACAGTCATATGTCTAGACTTTCGGGAATATTCTGCATACTCAACCATGCAAAGAATATTCCCATTAACAAGGTCAAGAGAGCCAAGGGATTTTTTGGAATATTCTTATGGCAATGGATAATAAAAAGCCAAACTTTTTTGTGGATATTCCTCTTACCTTGTGGTTACAACACAAAACTTAGGAGGTTTGGAGGAATATTCACCAAAAGCTTGGGCTTCTTAACCCTTCTCATAAGAATATTCTCATGACCAGGGCTTCCTGACCCTGGGTTATGGGAATATTCCATACCATGCATGGGTTGTGGCCTTGATGGTAGTAGCTTTTTTGCTATACTACAAAAGTATTGACCAAAATTGATGGGCAGTGGTTAGGCTCAGGACAAGGGGCTTAGGGGGTCAAAGCAGGCTAGAGGTCGAAAGTGTAGTAGGGTAAAGCCCTCAGCTGCGGGATTTCCTGGAATAAGGCCCATGGGAGCTGAGCAAAGGCCCGATTTCGATAAATCCCGCATCTGAGGGCTTTAACAAAACGTAAAGACGTGCTCTGATTTTTTTTTCTTTTTAACAGAAAAAGAACGAGTTTGGCAGGGTCAAAAAACAAAATGCCCGCAACAAGCATTCAGTTTGTATAATTGGGTATTTTCCCATTTTTTGAAACACCCCCAAAACAACAGAGGAAAAAATAAGCTAGGTTACGGTGTCCTCCACTTAGACTACAAAAGGGTCCAAAGCAAGGTCTTAATTAGGAGAGTGCCAACTGCAAACCTGCAAAGGCAGGAGGACAGAAAGAAAGCACGGACAAAGCAGAGCATTGTGTGAGCTCATTTAGGAGGAGGAGGAGGAGGAGCCTGGTGAACAAGTGTCCACATACAGTCCCCCAATGTGAGGTGTAAGAAGCACCTTTTGTGCATTATTATTATTGTTGTTGTTGTTGTTATTATTTGTTCATGTTGCAAGAGATTGAATGAGGGAGGTGCTGTACAAAAGTTGTGAAAACAAACCAATGCATGCAAGAACTACTGCTGCAAATATTCAGCCAACAATGAGGACACCGATATAGTGCCAAATTCCTTTGTTGGTTCTGCTAAACATGCTCCAGGTTGGAACATGTTATTTAGAGTCTTTCCCCACTCTCTCTCTCTCCATTCCGTGCACACACACTCACTCTCTCTGTCTGGAGAGAGAGAGAGAGAGAGAGAGTGCGCGCCAACTACTGTAAAGCACTGCCAGAAATTTCACAGTGTATTTGGAGTGCACCTTAAAAAGGTAAGATTCTCTCAAATACACCCAAGGGAGGGATCTTACTTCGTCTTTAAGAAGGAACATTTTGCTCAGAAACAAAATGTTCATCCGTACAAGTTGATTGTTTGAAACAGTTGCCTTATGCTTGGTAAAGTCCTCGGATGAGAAGGTAACCAGAATGCAGGCACCACTTCAGCTGCCGCCTTGGACATACCTTTATCTTGGTTAATGCCCTCAACCTCAAGTCTTACGTATCGCGTAAAGCAATGCCAGAAATTTCACAGGGTATTTGGAGTGCACCTTAAAAAGGTAAGATCCACTTGCTTATGCTGGAGGGATGAACTTACATTGTTAAGGAGGAACATGTTCTTGTTCTGAAACGTTCATCCATACACATCAATCACAGGAGAGGCAGTTGCCTTATGCTCAGTAAAGCCCTTGGATGAAGCTGTAACCAGAATGCAGGCACTACTACCACATGGCTGCTACCTCGGATGGTACCTGTGTATCTGGTAATGCCCTTGATCTCCTTGGGCAATGTCCCTTACATAGGACTGCTTTACCCCAACCCTCCTCAGCCTTGGCAGTCATTATCATTCCCCAACACCAGGTGCAGGATGAATCAATCCACCAGACAAGAAGGGCCACTCAAGCAGAATCCACTAGCATACCACCAAAAACAGTGCACACTCCATTATCATCACCAAAACATCACTCAGTCACTACACCTCATGACAGTGATGTTTTAGAGGAAAGGCTGCTACCTACATGGAGCTATGGTACAAAATTGTGCTCCACACCAAACAACAAAAAAATGTGCACAGTTGCAGAACAAATCAGCTCCATAGGCCACTGGAGGCCCTCCTCTCTCAATTTGTACGCACATTTTATAGGCAGAGGGTGTCAGTGGCGTTAAAGGGTGCATAAGCAATCTCTATTTTGAGACATGCTGTTGCAGTAGTAGGTGAAGGTTCTTTTAGACTAGGCGTCCTTTCAGGCGGTCCTCCCCTTTCCTTATTTGATATGCTTCTTGAGACAGCAAGGGGGGGGGGGCGGGGGGGGGTTCAGCAACTCGATGTTCCCCTTGTGGTTCACCCTATTGGGTGGTTCTTTTGTCTTCTTGGATGTGGGGTCCTTCCATTTTGTTCCTTTTATTCCCCCTTTTTTTTGGGTGCTTTGGTTTACTTATGATTGGCAGGGTTTCATCAATCAGCTCCCAAGCAGCCATTAAGCCACAAAGCCTGTCAAAGGAAAACAAGACCCTAAAGCCAGCCTTCAACAGCCCTCCTCACCTGCAACAAACATTTGTGCATAGTTGCAAAATCCTTGCCAGATATGTCTACAACAAGTTCCATCAATCAGGTAGCCAAAATATTAGTGTTTATGTGGGTTCCAATTGATGTTGTTTTTGTTGATCCAAGGTGAGAGGTAGTCATCAAGCTAGGGGAATATTTATGTTCGAATGTGCCGTGTTTTGGTAATTCTCATGGGTGAGGTTAATGTGCCAAACGTGATTTTGCTGATGGTTTGGGTTTGCTTGTTTATATGCATGGAGGATTTTCATTTGATATGGCTTGAAAATGTAGAAACGAAGGCCAAGGTGTGAAGTTCATTTGGAAAAAAATTATAACTAGGCCAAAGGCAGGCCTAGGGGGTGCATGCAAGGTGCACAAAAAAGAATCACCGAGCACAACGAGATTGAAACAATTTAATCATGGTTTTTTCTCATACTTTTCATGTAAAACAAAATGGTCAAGTGGCTAACAGCCATTTCCATAATTGCAAGGACACTATCTTCATAGCTTTTTCTTGTCCACATGCAATCTCTAAAGGTATAACCCCTTTCATAAGAATTGTATGGAGAAGAAATATGTTTATGTGGGATCAATGGCATATTTTGCAAACCACATGAAAGCCAAGTTGATGGCAAAAGGAACAAAGGCATCACAAAGAACATGTTTTCACGAACAATTTTTTTTGGGCAGAATTTCACACAAATGTGGAAATAAAAATGAAAATGGAATATATTGTCACATATTCCTCTTTTTTGGGGGGAAATTTGCCAAAAAAATTCTTTTGAAAATTTTTCATCACATTTGCCTTGGATTGGGGGGTTGGGGGTGGGGGACTTGTTTCTACTAGATTTCTATTTTTTGGGACAAGTTCTAGAAACATGTTGCCATTTAATGCTAAATCATTCTTGGGATGATCACATATGATACAACATGAGATTTTTAAAAAAAATATTGGTTTGCACATGTTTGCTCATTGTTGTGGATATAATGAGTCTATTGAAAATCTATTATTCATGTGAAAGAATGTTGAATACAATGTGATATTGAAAATATTTTGAAATGGATGTTCTGAAGCCAATTCAATTATTACCTATTATTCTTCATGGGAGATGTTTATTACAATTTTGATCTAATTCAGTTTCAATAAACAATCAACTATGGGTTCTTGTTTCAAACTTGTGCATTCTATACCATGTACTCAATAGAATATAACATTTCAACCCCTAGTCATCATATCTCATTTAAGTGCATGAATTAAAACACCTAGTTTTCATCAATTTCAATAGTTTTAGTAACATTTTATAGACATCTCACCTATATGAATATTCTCCCCTCCATATTTGCAACAACTGTTTTCATGCATAATCACCCTCATATATATGTTCTTCAATAGTTCTAACCATTTTTTAAAAAAAAATTGGCCTAACCATCTAACAAAGTTCTACCTTCAACAAATAAGTAAATCCAACTTGGTTCAACACCAAATGATTATAAGTACCTAGCATGGTTATGCATTGTTGGACTAGGCTAAGGACTTTAGTGTTCTCCTTAGATCAATTATTTTCATCCAGTTTTGCTAAGCCACAAGTTAGCCAATTCTTGAAAAAAAAGCTGAGAAGTGTTAGAAGTCTTTATAGAAATACAAGGTTCTATTGGGTATTTACAAGCTAGAATGTCAATTTCTGGAGTTTGCAATATCATTTTTTTCCTCCCTTATGGATTAAAATGTGTTTTATGTCAAATGTTTTTTAAAATGAAAGTGAATTTAATCATATGATATTTATATAATCTAGTGTGAAACATAAGGGGAATAATTTGAAATCAAAAGTTTTATATCAAATGGGGGACTTTTAACTACAAACAAGTTATAATGGTATAATCCTTCTAAAAATTGAAAATGGACTCATTATTGTCACGGTTTGTAATTAAATTATATCATATTTTCTCCAAATTTCATAGATGTGGTTTGCAATTCAAAATGAATTCCTTTAAACTATTTCAACATCATATGAAAGTTTTTCATAACTTTTAAAGACACCAAAAATCAAGAAGTATGGCAAAGTTCCTCACACCCCCCGAGAAAAATGTAACAAAAATCTAAATTTGAACTAAAAAGTCTACTTAAAGATGGAATCCTCTTGAGAAATGTTGACATTGAAACAATGTCCATGCAATTTTGTAGTATTGTCACCTGGGTTTTCAAAATCATTCCACTAGCTAGGTATTTTTCAACCATTTGCGAACAAATTTTACGTCATCATACATACTAGTGTGGTCTGTGCTGTTAACGCAAGTGTGAACTCATTATAATGCAGGGTGGACACAACATATGTCCTTATTTTGCAAGGTATACTTATATCCCTTGGCAAGATCTTTCCAACAACACCAAAGGCCCATCACAATTCCTTCTACTTGAATTGAATGGTAGGCGTTTAAGTGTTATCACGTCCTCAACTGATTTTTCCTTCCAAAACTTGGTTTTTTGGAATTTATTTGAATTTTCAGTGGCAGAAATCAATTGAAAATCAATATCTCCCACATTCTGAATCCAAATCTTACCAAATAAATTTCGTTAAATCCTGCCCATCAACATCTTTCCAACAACACCAAAGGCACATTCCAATTCCTCAAGAAAATTCAGCTATGGTTTAATTTAATTTTCAGTGAAGAAATATTCAAGAACTTTTGCACCACAAGTCCAAACGTCATGGAACCAAGCCCATGCACACCTCCCCATTGAGGGCTTTCCAAAGACACCAAGAACACGATCTGAAGCATCCCGGTTGGGTGGATCTCATAACTACAAAACAAAACAAACTAGCTTCCTTCATAGATAGATTTGCAATGTGCTAGGCATATGTTAACCATACATATTCCCCTACAATAGAGAGTTTCTTATGACAGGTATTAGGGATCTCACATAAAAGCTAATAAGTTTTGTTCCATATGTAGATACCATAGGGGACATAATATCTACAGTTGACAAGAAAAAGAAAATCAGAGTCGAAGAACAACTGGTTTCAGTGGTCTATGAGTAAGACTACCCTGGGGAGGCTACTCTGCTTGGTTCCTAAGCCTTAAGTGGAGGGTAAAGCCCCAGGGTGGGGGCATTACCAGGGCCTAGGACAAGGCAGTAAACTCTCCACCGGTATGTTACCCTGGAAATTCAAATTGGATGAAGGAAAGTCAAGGCATGTCAGTTTGGTTCAGCAAAAATGGTTTTGGTTCAACATTTTTTCACTGAGGCTGGTAAAAGGCACAGCAAAGCCTAACACTTGTTGTTGATCGGTGTAGGTGGTTGCTATTAGTAGTCTCCCATCTATTTGCAGTCCCAGTTTTAGTTTTGTGGGTGAGGTTGGAAAAAAGTTAATAACTTAAACTTGGATGTGAGCAATATTTTTGCAGCTCACATCCTGAGGTCTCCTAGAGATGCTCTAAGAGGATAAGGTAGTACATGTCCTCCACCCTTGGGCTTTATCCATTGTGAAGCACAAGACAAAGGTTATCATGAACCTAACATATGTTGATCACAAGGTTAAAGGGGATGATGATTCTTATGCATTCTCCATAAGAGTGTGAGAGCTCATATGCCTGTAAGGGATCATGAGGTGTAAGTTAAAGCCAAAGGTTGAGGGCATCACCAAGTGTAAAGAAAGACCTGCTCTGATTATTTTTCCTGCTTGGTATGATGGGGAAAAACAAAGAAAATTAAGGGCATTCTGAAAAACTGAACACCCATGTTCAAAACTCCCCCAAACAAAGGAGCAAAAAATACATGTGGAAAATGCCCTTTGATTACACTAAAACAATTGGAGCAAGTCTTTACAAGTAGACATAATATCCATGCTCTTTTCTAGGAGGGATATCTATGGATATAGTAAGGTGCCAGTGGATTACACTTGGAAACTTCTCAGAGACCTTTACAGAGGAAGATGGAGGCCACAGTTTGTGGGAGGAGGGTGGGTTTGCCAGGTACAAGTTTTTCCTTCCTTGCCCTAAAAGCCTTCGTAGCTGCTGTATCTTTCTCGCAGTTGCCATTCTCTTTTCTGTTCCAGGAACTAGACTGAAGGGTTCTTTTTGTCTCTGCGGCAGCGTTTGTTTTTAATTTAGAGCATTCATCATTTGCAGGAAGTTGTGTATGTGAAGTTTAAGGCTGAACTAGTCTAGAAACAGCAAGTTTGTGTTAAGTTTCATCTTGTTTGAAGGTTGCACAGTTCAACTTAGAATATACATTTGCTATATTGATTGAACGATTCTATATGTGCTGGAGAACACCCACAATGAGCAATTAGATAATTTTCAAGATTCTATGGGGACTTCCAATGGAGTCTCTACAGACTTAGACATTATTTGAATTTACACTTAATATACATTAACTTTTGGGGAGTTTCTTTTGTTAATTTATTATACAGCGGGCATGAATTTGGAAAGTCACAAAACTCTTCCAGCACTTACTTTGGGACTAGTTAAGTGCCTAAAGGTGCATTCACACTTGTTGTTAGGGACTCTAGTGTTGAGTTCCCTAACACCATGCTAGTTATTTAGAACTTACACCTACTGACCATGAACATTTTATGTTAAGTTAACATTCACATAACATTAAGCTATCACCCATTTAACATTGGGTGCTACCTAGAATGTTGCCTAGGTTTTTTATTTAACACTGACTTAGCATCAAGTGTGAATGCACCATAAGATGGGGTTTGGGTCGGTGTGAGGATCCTAAACCCCTTGTTATCTTTTGGTGGATTTTCATTCTTGATTGCAAGAACCTTTCCTTTCTATTAGGCCTAACTGCTGACTTCATGGGCTCTGCCTTTCAGGGTAAAGACATTGGGAATGCACTCACCAATGGCCCAACGTTTGCTGTCCTTACATTCTACGGTCATGTGGAGTCCACTATAGAAACATTTCTGGCATAACTGAAGGATCCATTTCAGCTTCACCATGCTAACCACCATGTGTTTCCAATTTAGTATGTTGAATATTTATCATCCTTATGGATGTCATTTAAAGGGCACATCCATTATTCGCAACCCACGTATTCTGTATCATCAAGAATCACAGGATGTCAGCTATCCAAAAGACCTTTGCATATGTTACGTACTATATTAGTATTGGAAATTTCATCTGGATGCAAGGTCCAAGAAGGGGGTAGGTTCATGTTGTGCTTGAAGAGTGTGAAGTTCTAGAATTTGTAAGAATGCATATAATACATGATAATACTTGAAAATTATACAACATAAATTTGTTACCACAATAATGAGCTGTCATTTTTTATGTATGATGGAATATAGTCTACAGCATATGCTATTGTATAAATACTTGATTAAAACTTACATTGGACACCAACACTACACTTAAAAAAAGAAGGAAAAAAACATGTGGCCTTAACCCAAATAAACACAACCAAAACTGAGAAACCTGAAGAAAAGTAATTTAAAGAATCTTCTAAACATCCAACCAACACCCAGAATAAACCTAATTAAAACAAAGAAACCTTGAAGCAAAATTCTTTCAAGCATGTAAACAACACCCAATATACAGGTGAATATCAAAATTGAGAAACCCAATAATAATAATAATAATAATAATACATGCAACTAAGAGCCACAATACATGTGACCAAAACTAAAAAAAAGGTGAAACAAAACCATACACACAAAGTTGACCATATCCAAAATACATGCAACCATGAATATAATCAATTAATTTCATTATAATGTGACTATGAAAAATTAATCACAAATTTATTTCTTGCATTGTTTTTTACAAGTTTTATGTGTGATTGTAAATTTTAAAAAATAAAAAATAATTCTATATTGCAACTATTATAACTTATGTGCAACTATAAGATGTTTAAATGGAATTAGAATTTTATTTCTTAGATGTGATTGCAAAACTTTACATGTGCCATAAATTAAAATAATAATAAATGACTGTGAGTAAAATAAGAATTATAAATTTTTAATTTTTTCCTTTGAGTTACTATGTAGATTACCCTCTAAACTGAGGCTTAGTAGTAGCAGAAATAAAAGTGAGAGAATAAGCAAAGAATAACAAATGTTGGAATGGATTGAACTTTAGACCAATTGTTGAAAATGAACAAGGCAATCATCACTTTGTTGAATAGATTTTTGGTTAGAATGATAGTGAGAATTGTGACATCATGATCATTGTGAGAATAGGAAATGGTGATATGAAGAAGATCCATGTTTTACAAACAAGGAAATCCCATGTTGAACGTGATGATGGTTTATAAAATGAAGTTTTTGATAATGAACTTCCTAAGTATGAATAATGATTAAATTGTTATTCATGGTTGTCAACATTTGAAGTTGTTAATATAAACATTGTCATCTTTTGTCATTTCTTGTAGTTTGCACAATTGTTCAATAAAAATCAACTTTGTTGTTGATCCCAATAGTGTTCTTAGTTTCACAACATAACTAGTGGAAAAAGTAGTGTGATTAATTAGTGATAAGCTTTGGATTTTCAAGATTATGTTAGATTGTATTGTGAGTTACAAATTTCATAAACAAACTTAATTTGAACTTTGAGTCAATTGCACCTATTAGTTTATAAATGTATTTTTTAGAAGTTAATTGATTCAATTGGAATTGAACTCAATTGCTACCATGGAATTGAAGTTGAATTCAATTGTTGCCATGCCATTGGTGGTTTGCAAATAAATTCATTTTCAAAATTTTATTTTGATTTATTCAAAAAGTTTGATAGTAAAATTGCAAAGTGTTTTGAATTTGTACTTCACATTTCTATCATGTAGAATTAGATTAGAAAAAATTCAGTTGTTTAAAGAGGTTTTTATAAATTAAAAAAATAAAATAAAATAAAGGCATAAAAAAGAAACTGAAGAATAAGGATTTCTAACGTTCAAAAGTACTTTTGTAGTGTAGCTAGGATCTTACACAAGTTGTAAGTTCCCATGCGATTTTTCCAAGTACAATCATATCGAAAATACATTATTAAAAAAATGAGATTTTTTATGAATATTGAGGGTTCCATCCATTGATGTGCTAATGGGTGGGTGTTGGTTTGTTGGAGGCCATTTGAACGTTTCATATGTTGTTGTACAAATGGATGTTAGTTCATTCAAAATCTTGTCGAAGGTTTTGTCCATTGATGTTTTGTGAATGTTGGCTTTTCACTCAAACATGGTCAAAGGTTTCATCCATTTATATATATACACACCTTGGTGGGTGCTAACTTTCCAATTCAAGCATGGTTGAAGGTTTCATTCCATTGATATAATATATTAGTGAGTGTTGGTTCATCATTCAAGCTTGTTGAAGATTTAATCCATTTTTATACTAATGGATGTTGGTTTTTCATTCAAGCTTCGTGAAGGTTTCATTCATTAATGCATGCACATTGATGGGGGCTTGTTTGTTGTTTTTCCTTCATTCAAGATTTTGTTTATAAGAATGTCACTTGTTTGATAAAAATCTTGGATTGGGTAATGATGATATTTGTTGTTCCCCCAAGTGTTTACACACTAAGAATGCACAACTGATTTGATTACAAAAATTGGTCCAAAACAACAAAAATGTTATTTTTTCATCTTGACTGAGCAATTACTTTGAACAAGTCAATTTTGATACTTCCATATTCAATTTTTTTTTTACTAATAAAATGATGGCTCTTTTGATTGGTTGAATGAAACAACAAAATTTGGGTAGCAAATTTGTTTAAAATGAAAAAATGTGATTCCTTTTTTAAAATTAATTTATGAAATAATAATAATAAATTTATTCACCTACTTACTATACATAGTTACCTACCTACCTTATTATGCACATATATATACATCTATATACATAGAATGTGTATCTATTTCAATATATATATATATTGGTATATGTTGGTAACAAAAATTGAACCTTGGTCTAAATACCTAAATGCCAATGCCCTTTTCCGACTAGCCATTACATGACTTTGTAACATAATGTGTCAAATAACAAATATAACATGTTTTCCCCAAATCATTTTACAAATTAAAATTTTGACATGCATTTTCTTTCTTAGTTTTTGCTCAAATGAAGCAAATGAAAATGAATTCTTGAATGATTTTCAAGGATCTACATATATAATAAATAAACATACACAAATTCAATTCATTTGAAGGAACATGCTTTTTTATTTTGTAATTAAACAACTCAACAAATATTTCTTCAAGAAAAATATGTTTTCATTACTTGATTTATATTTACCTACCCACCTACCAACTACATACATATTAACTTCCTATTTACCTATTTAGAACCTACCTACAACTTAAATACCTACTTACCTTCCCCCATTTTAACCAAATAGCTAAATAATAAATAGTTTTATTATCTATTATTAAATGAAACCTACAATAAAATTTATCATTTTCCCGAAATTTTATGATAAGATCTTTTATTTATTAAAAACATGGTTTAAACAATCATATAATCTATCACATTGTAACTAATTAACAATGTACATTAAAGTGTTATTAAAAAATATAATAAATAATTATATATATAAAGGTAATGCAATAAAATTTGTCTTAAAAAAATTATGCACATGTCCCATTTGGCTTCATGTTTTAGTTTATTACAATATTGTCCTTTTTTAATTCTAGAGATGTCCATTTTTTTGGTCATATTTGATTAAATGTGACATTGATCAAGTAGTTAAAAGTTCATTTTAATTAATTAAATTGGTCAAAAGATGCATTTCACTTTAGCAACCATGAGTCTCCAATGAAATTGAGCAAGTTTTTAGTCAAGATAGACAAGACAATCAAGTTAGACAAGACAATCAAGTTGGATAACTTGAAAAGTTGTGAATAGTGACAAGTTTATGAGATATGGGTTTGATAAAATAACATAATTTTGAGTCTCTCAAAACAATCATGAATCTAATTTCTAGTAGGTTAAGAGATTTGGGAAAGAATTAAAGAAACTTGAAGAAGTTGGTGTTGTCCATGATTTTGTTTGGTGGGTTGTGATTTCATCTTTCGAAACACATCATATCCGATCTACATAATTCTTAAATTCACGTAAAGGATCTTTAAAAAAAAGTCTATTCATCAAAGATTAAATTCAAAATCTGTTTTAGACCTTCAACTTGCAATGAACCTTAAGTCCAAAAATCATTAGTTTAACATTTTTTTATCATTCTTCTGTTAAGATCAATCTTAATTAATTATCATATGTTGTGCTTTGAATCTCATCACATTCTTTTTTGGATTGAAAATCTTGTATCATTGAATTAATTTGGTCAAGTAGCATTATGTCATCCATCTATTTTCACACCTCAATAGAAGTATATTATGTTTAGATCCCACTAAACTTGCTTTCCAATTTTGCCAATTGTGTCAATTTAATGGAGTGTGCAATTACATTCCCCTTAACGGTTCACAACATCTTATCCATGTTTGAAAAAAATACATGTACATTAGCCATGGGACCTTGTTTGACCTATATATTAAGCCTTGTTCAACATCAACAACAAATTTAATTTTGATAAAAAAATGAAATCCCAATAACACATCATAATTATCCATACCCACCACCATAAATGTCATGTTGCAATGTACTTCACATTCCACCTTAATTAACAATTTCATTGAGGCAACCTAATGCATGAATGATGACCCCAAAATAGTTTTGTATGAATATATTCATGTCACTCTATGCATCAAACTTAACTTTCTAACCATGTTTGTTAACACGATCAACATCGATGTTCCCATGTCAGTTAACCCATTCATAATGTTATTAAGTATCTTCACCAACAAATATCGTCAAGGACATGAATTTATGTTATCACCAAACAAATACATGAATTTCAAAAGTTTTAAATTGACAACAAAATGGTAACATGACAATATATGTGTTAGGCATGACTATTAGAATAATGGTTATGCGGCTATCAACTATGTAATCAAGAATAATTTTTTTCTTTTGTATATCATTGTGAAGGATGATGGAGCAATAGGAACCTTTGTTGGTTTCAATTTTGGAGTTTTGTGGGTCTAGGTTAGTGCACAAATCTAACAATTTTCATGGTAGCAATTAAAGGGGCAATAGGGTGAGTGATAAGAAGTTCATACTCAAAATTTTGAAAAAAATATTTTTGTTAAATTTGTTTGCATTGGCAATCTAAAAAGTTGGAACTAGCCCACCTTGAAATTGGAACCAACAAGCTTCATGAAACTTGTAACCATCGACCTAGAAAAACAATCCAAAAAGTTAGACCTAGCTTTAGAACTATTGGGTTTCTATTGGACTCAAAACTAACAAGTAATTTTTTTAATAAAAAACATTAAACCTGGATTCAACAATTTTTCAAAAAGATCCTAACTCAACCAACATTGGTTTGAACCTACTTCATTGGGGGGGACACTAGTTTTAAAAAAAGTAGAAAATACGTGAGTAAAAATATAGGGTGCAATATATTGGTTGTTGGGTAAAAATTATAAGTTAATTAGTTAAAAAATAAGGTACATTTTATTCAAATAATAAATTTAATTATAATATAAGGTGGCTTACACACACACACACACACACATAATTAGATAATAATAGGGTGATAAAAAATAGGTTGGACATTATCTAATACCCCCTTAAAAATGGTGGTTGTTTAATGCATGTAGATCCCAAATTTTACAATAAGTGTCCCTCCCCCTTTACAATAATGCACTTTTGGAAGAAGATGGAGTGAAATAAAAAAGGCCTTCCAATTGTTTATGGGATTGGGAAATGTAACATGGAATGTTTTTTGAAACAATGACAAGTAAAAAAGGTAGAGACATAGGAGGCAAGATAAAGGATATGAAGGGGCCAAAGTTATGAATAAAGTTGTTTTTATGTTTTTTGGTTTTGTTTCAAGACTTTGGACTTTTGTAATGTTAATTTCTAAAACATCATATATTAAAGCATTGGGGATGGAGGTTGTGGGCATGTTGTCCAAGTACATTAGTTATGTATGTTTGTTGCATCTATATTCTTTCTTTGGGTGGCGAACTTGCCTGCAAGGGGGGGGGGGATATCTTAAGTAAAAGAGCATGAGCAAGGAAGGTATGTGTGAAATATAACATGAGAGAAGAAAATCACTTGAAAAAAATGGTATCTAGGATGATTGTTATAGTTTCAATATACTGAAGGAAAGTGAAAGGTAGAATTGATCTAAGAGGTAGGTGTTGTTGAACCAATTCAACCTTGGCAATAGTCCACATAAGATCCTTGAAAAAGGTGAAGGAAAGAACTTGAAGGATTTTAAGGGTGATAAATAGATTGTTGGATATGTTTGAATGGAAGTTAGAAGTGAAAGGGTTCGACTAGTAAACCTAGTATACGAGGCTCTTTTGAAATTATACCATTGTTTGATTAAGATTTGAGGTGGTTAAGGTAGTGTACATATTTGTATTGGTAGGTTTAATGACTAATTGCAAGAAAATCTCTCTCTCTCTATAAAAGGTGATTGTTCTTAGGTTTCTTAAGGGACAACTTAGTTGAGCCTTAGGACAATGAGTAAATCCTATAAGAACTAATTCAAAGTTTAAACGAGGAAAAACTATCAAGAACCCCATGTCTTTAAGTAAATATCTCCATATTTATTGAGTGTTCAAAATCTACTTCACAACACAGTCTAATTCAAATACTTTTTAATGATTTTTGACATTAGTGAATAAAAAAGGTTTAAAGGGCATTTAATATACTACCCCATAAGAAGTTGTGTTAAAGTCTTCTTATGGGTCCAAGGGGTTCAACATAAAGCCTTTAAATTTTAGTTTTTTTGCAAAAGTTAATAATGAAACCTAAGTGTTTCTGTGATTTATGTACAATGTCAAGAAGTCATAAATAGCTTATAAACGTCCCCTAAAACATTTAGGTTTTTCTTGAAAACTACATATATTGCCTTTTATGTTTCTCAAAAGTCATGAAAGATTCCAAGAATTTTTTATTCACATTAAATATAAATTTATGAGAACTAGATAATGGGGTTATGTTTTTGTATGTCCTTAACATCTATAGAAAACAACTTTATACTCAACAAATTTTTTTTTTAATGAAATGATCTATTAAAATTGTGAAGCATGTATCTAAATATCCCCTATCCTTGGCGCAACAATTTTTTAGTCATAAATCTTCATTGTCACATGCATAAAAGGCAAAGGAAAATCCAAAATAATATCTTGCCCAATAGGTTGCAATGGTAGCCCATTTAATGACAATTTTGTAAAATTTCACCCAAATTTGAACATATGTGTAGAATCCCATATTCATAACCTTGATGGCTAGGTCTTTGACGCATGCCTCCTCTAGGTGCAACCCAATTATGGTGATAGAAGTAAATCCAATTATCTAAAAGAAGGCCACCAATCCTTGGTACACCCTCTCATTCCAAAAAATCAAATTGTTTATTTGTCATCTTATGACAAACACATGCACAAAATACAAACGGTTTTCTTTCACAATTTCAAGACCTCACTAGATTTCACTTTCCCATCTCTTCACAAAACCATGATTGTCCAAAAGTTGTCATCACCGCCATGTCACTTTCCAATTTAGTTCGACATGCATTTAGAGACAAGAGATGAAACTAGCACAATGGAGTAGTCAAATTCCAAGTGCCTTACAATCCTTCCAATGCATGCTAGTTTGTTGAACACCAAAAACACAAAGACAATTCAAAAGAAGTGTGTGTGATTTTCTTATTTGTAGACCACTAACACACGAAGCCACCACACACATTCCTCGATGTGATTTGGGATCGCATTATCAATACAACAACTTGCTCCTATGCATTCCATTCCTAAAAACAACTCCTCCTTGATCTACATCAAACAAAACAAACAACCATACATATGATAGCAATGCACTCTACAATCACAACCCCAAAGAACCAATGCCAACTAATCTTCCTTTCTCCTCCACTAGAAAACAACATTCCCTTTAGTTGTCACTTCTCCTTTGCTGGAAGCCAATGCACCCTCTTGGTGAAGCCCAACCCCTAACCCTAATTTCCAATTTCACACCACCAAAAAGCCATGTCACCCACCACTTTGTAAAACCAATTTAAATTCTTATTTCCAATGGACACTGTAACTCATACCAATGGAATAGACAATAGACCACAAATGTTGCAATCGAACACATGGATGAATGAAAGATTATTGCGTGGATGGAACTAAGATCATTGATGAAGCTAATAACATAAATAATAATGTTACTGGCTATGTGGATCAAATTCAAGGATATGGATGATGGGCAACATTCACCCATGAATGTAATTTCATCCATATTGCCAATGGCATCCATGTGGTTATAGTCCATCCATCTTAAATTGAATTTCATCTAGGTGATATTTTCATCATCCATACATCTATTTCCATTGACAGATTTTCATCTTCACTAATGCCCAATTTCATCATGTTTTCCAAATCCATTCATATTAATCTTTGTTCATATAGCCTGATTTTCTATGTCATTAATTTCATCCCTACATGTTTGATGCTTGTGATCAAAATTTCATATTAAGGATAATTCGCTCATCCATTTCAAATTTCATCCATATGACCTCTTGCATCCATGTGGAGAAAGTTTAATCCATGGATACAACATGATCTACCATCTAGCTTTCTCCAGTAGTTAATTTGGTTCATATGGCCACTTTCATGTGTAATAACTTCATCCAAGAACATAATTTCATTCATGCAAGGTACCAGTCATCAAACAAATTGTACACACATTCATCAAAGAGATGAGATTCATCAACACCATCAATTTTCATTCACAAGTATGACCACTGCATTTGTGTCATCAACTTCATCCATGTTGGATCCAGGGAATGAATTCAATCAGGTTTCCATTGAGTTAGGAGACGGTATCACTGTGGGGAACTCCAACATAATGCCCCTTCTCAGAACCAACTACCTCTGTTCACAAATCTAGCTCTAGACAGTGTATGGACAATCCGATTTCAGATCAGAAGGTTGATCTGGATTCAGGATAACAGTCTGGATTTTTCCAGTTCAAACAATAAGAAGATCTGATGGATGGATCTCCTGGTAAAGGGCATCATCAGTAAGGAGTTGTTAAGGATGTGCCAGGTGAATTCTGTCCTAGTCATCTGGTTTTGAAGAACCAGAACTATAGTTACAAGTTTGTCACAGTGAACATGGTCCATAATGAATGTGTGAAGTGTCTGCTCAGCTCACTGTATCCTTACAGATGCATGATACCCATGTGGGTTGGCACACACTCACCTGATGTCTTTTGTTGGGTATGTACTCGCCTGAACTTAGTGTCTAATATCAGTGAGAAAATTGCACACAAAACGCTTGATGATGTTTACCTCCTCATAGAAAGAATATTCGGGCTCCGGTGAGGTTGTAGTCAGTAAGCTCAAGCTCCATCAAGTAGCTTGCCACTCGCTTCACTGCCTGCAGTTTCCCACCCACAAAGATGTCACAGCTTCTCATCCGAGAGAAATTCCCAAGCACACACAACCCATGCTGCAATTTTTCTTACTTGCTTGCACCTTCCAGTGATTCCAAAGATCTCAATACACACTTACAAATCCATGTGGAGGTAGGAAATGGAGACAGACCAGCTGCATGTTTTGGACATCCGCTTCAGAAATGGATGCCAGCTTTTGGCTCCATATCTGAAGGCCAGGGAGTCCACTGGTGTTACTGTCAGTGTCCAGGCCTTCTTCCAAGCGTGCCTTCTCAGCCCTATAGTGTTTCCTTGCACTCTCAAACCAATGCAGGGAATCAAACTGCTTGTCTTGTCCTAGCACCTGTTGTCATGCAGGATAAAGCATTGGCAAATGGGTAAAACACATTTGTGACAATCTTCACCTGCAGACTCTGTTGTACAAATTGTTACTATAAAAAATACCACATTGATGGAGCTTCAAAGAGTGTGGTCCTTGTTGGTCCTAGTGATGGATTACAGCTCTTCATTTGAAAACCAAAATTTGGTGGATGGGCAGCAATGAATATCCCACCTTAAGAAGATAGGCAATTCCAAGGACAAAGCCATCATCTGTGAAGAGGGAATCTGCAGAGGTGCGGCTGCGTTTGAAGAGCTTGTCTTTAGCTTGCAGCATTGCTTCAATTGCACTTATCATGAGTGCTGGCACTACAAGGAAAAAATCCTTTAAGTGCACGTTACCATCACTCTGCAGCTCCTGTATTTCCAAGAAACAAAACAGTCATGTCACTGCTCTAAAGATTTTTCCAAAGCAACTGACCCTGTCACTTTTCTCCATAGACTCAAACAAAAAAAGGTCCAGAAAAAACATCAGTGACTCTCTGAATTGAAGATCCAGTAATTAAAATTCCTTTAACGCTTCCACAATGTACCAACCTTGCAGGACAAAAATTCTCACTCTGTACCTACTTTTTAATCCAGGATTTGGTGACCAACCTGAGAAAAAACATTGACAAGTATGTTGAAGTAATTTGTGCCATCCAATGACATATTTTGAGTCTCCAAAGCAGTGTCCAGTAATTTCCCTGCTTGTATGGTTTCTGGTGACATGCCAAGGTCCTTAGAAGCTAGCTCAAAGCTGATATTCTTGCCTTCTTGCACAAAACTGCCAGACCCAAAACTATGTTCAGTATTACACTGAAGAGTGTATACAAATCTGTAGAGTTGCAATTTCCAGAAGTGAACTTTGTTTGAACTGTACATACCCAGAAGTGGCACTACAGTAACTGAGACCTCCCAAGCGTACCATCCGCACAAAGCCAAGGGCATTTCCCATCTCAGCAATCAACTGCCGGAACTGGTCCAAATAGCTTTGGCCACTCTCGGTGAATCCCAGTTTTCTGATCTCCAAATTGAGTTTTTGAGCCCTTGCAACAGGATACTCCTGTCTTTCGTTCCCTTTGGTTTCCTGCCATCAGTGTTACCCATCTATGAGAATTGGACCTTTCAAATACATGGGCAAAGACCTGCAGCAATATTTCTTTCAAGCCTGTAAAAACAATTGATTAGTCACATTGTCACCAGACCGCAACTACACTGTAACTGCAGGGATTGGAGAGGGACATCAGCAGGACAGTTGGGAACTTACACCCAACACAGCTATTTGTAATACACCCAACCCTTAGTTATGCATCTGTTTTAACCACCAAGACAAACAGGGTCAAGTGAGGGTTACCTTGAAAAACCGACGCTCCTTGACAAGGCGTGACTTGATATGATCATCAAACAGAAATTGAGAGAAAGCAATAAACTTGTGTGAAAGGTACTGGTAGGTGAAATTGACAGTTGTGCTGATGATGCCAGTGCCATGCGTGCGTATGGAGTTGGCCACATGATTCACGCTGATGGTGTTGATATGTTTACGGTAGGATGCATTTGTCATCCTTTCTATAAACACCTGCATTCTCAAGATCATCACCTGTGAGAGAGTTGTCACTGCATTCTTTCTTCTACTGTTTACACAAACATATCACATGTGCTTCTCAAGTAAATTCATATATCAATGAAAACATTTTGGAGACTTCATACAGACAATGCCACTGGGGGAGTTTTCACATGAAAAACACGAAGTGACAACCATAACCACAAGATGGTACTGGTCACACAAATGAACATATAATACAGTTGACAATGTGGAAAAACATTCTTTCAGAGATGATCCATGTGAATAATTTTCAACATGTGGGGCTCAATTGAAGGAGAAGCAGACTCGCCACAAACAACAAGGTGGTGTGTGGGTATGAACCCAAGTTGTGACCTGAGTGTTGAGATTGTACGTATAGGAGGCAACAAAGATATGAATGTTGCGCATGATTTCCAAGACATCAACACCCTGCTCCAGTGTCTGGCAAGGTAAATGTAAATTGTCCAGCTCCAATCCATATTTCTGTTCGGCAAGTTGTCGCATCTCCCCATATGTCTGCAGTCATTCAATCAATCACCTCTTGCCCACCAAATGAATTCTCAAGAAGAGACTAGCTTGCACTTGGCAGAGTATCCCCAACACAGGTTAAAACACAAATTCCTGATAATGTGTGACTACTGCCCGATCCCTCTCTAATCAGTCTAGTGCAAGCTCCCACCAGCCCATAACAACCTCACCTCTCACCTTCCAGTTATGGAGAGAGACAGCAGCATGGTTGTAAAATGCAGCATTCAGATAATTTTCCACATGGCTCTTGATGTGAATGTACTTGGATGCCAGCCTCAGTGGCTGAACTTGAAGAAACCACGACAAATCCCGAACACCAGTCTGCCAAGAATTACAAAGAATTACTAAAGATTGAAAATTTAACAAAAGGGCACGCTTGACTCAGATGAAGATCCTGCATTCAAATTGCTTGATTTAACAAATTCTCATACAGAACCAAGAGCTGAGATTTTCAATATGAAAAAAAAAAGGTTCCCACATATGAGAAAAACAAAGATGGTGGTGCACCCTTAGATTTACCTTGGTGGGATTGATGTTTACTGTACCCTTGAGATGGGCAGAGTGAACATGTAGGCGTAGATCAGTCTCAATATCCCGACACAGTGGTGTTACCACTTCCTGCTCTTCACAAAAGCCACAAATCATTTTCATCTGTCTTGGATCCACAGTGATGATGGAGGAGTAGATCCATTTTGCACTGTGTTGTTATTCTGTGAGATATACAACCAACCACCTTGAAGGTTCTTTTGGCAGAGAATCTAATTTTGTGATGCAAAGAGAGATGTACACACTAAGGTGAACCTTACATTGCTGATGGCATTTTCCATCTCTTCTTCATATGAATCGATCACATCATTCTCTGCATGACCCAATTCTAGCAGCTTTATGCCATCTTGAAACGCCATTACCAAATACTGAAGGCTGTGGGCCTCATTTGTCTGAGAATAGAGCAAGGAAAAGCATGTGGGCATCATCCCTCTACACCAATACAAAAAGCTGCAATCTGTTGCTGTTTCTACAAGCTCCTGGATTTCAGCTGCTGTGTCCACCAGCATACACATCTCCAATATCCCTCCAACTGCCTCCTCTGGTAGCCTCTTCTGCTGCAATTTACACAAGACTATCAACAGTCTCCTCTCTGTCTGTCTGTCTGTGTGCATAGAAATCCCATTCTTACTGGAAGGATGGAAGGCAGACTTGGACATCAATAACAAAAAGGCAATATGAGAGAAGTGGATTGAAAACAAGGTGCAACAAAGATGATGGAACCCACAAGCCCAAAGAGCGCCTCAAGACAAAGACGCAAGACAATGCGGTGTTGCAAGCTTGGCTGGCCTTGGAGTGTCTCCAGAGCCAGACTAACCTGGCAAAAACACCCAACCATCCATCGCCCACTCCTGATCAGTTTACAGCACAAGGCTCCATCAGCTTTTGAGAATGTTACAAAACCCCAGGTTCATCAAGATCTAAGATGATCAAGGATATGTCGCAGATCATCATCCATCACAGAGAACTGACACTTCATCACTTCCTCACTTCCTCACTTCATCACTTCATCACTTCAGCTACCCTGAAACATCAAGCTCCATACGTAAACATTTGGGAGAAACCCATCAGAGGTACAAGGAATCTATAGGTAATAAGTATCAAAGAGAATGACAACCACTTACTGCAGACAATGCATCCCGGATTTTTGTATCAAGATCCTTCCCACCTTTCAGAAATTACAGCAACCAAAACGAGGACCAAATCAACATCAGTAGTCCTATGCATAGAGTACAGGTTGAAATTCTCCCCACATAACCAAATTATGACCAAGCCATTGTCTGAAGGAAATGTCAGGAATGTGCATTCTGAAGCTGGTCAGATTTTAATTGCCATTTATTCACACCAAGAGTGAGAGGGAAAGAAAAACCCACGAGTGAGAGAGCGTGCAAGAAGCTGTAGACCACTAGCTTTGGAGTTTGCAACCAAGTCGGCTTCCAGTTGGGCCTGCATGGATGGATGCATCATGGATTGTAATGACATCCATTCTCCTTCATTTTGCTGTTACCCACTATTATTATACAGAAAGAGAAGTTGTCCATTCATGGTGTTTAGCAGATCAACAGAGCACCGAACAAGCATTGGGTAATAGTGTTAAGAGACATTGTGGGCTGGATTATAGGACTAGATTTTGCAAAAGACTTTGGTTGACAAGTATACAAGTTTCAAAAAGCCAGCCTTGTGTGCCCACCTACACAACCCACCACATTGGACTTTGAAAGATTGGAATTTTGCATACTCAAGGATATGAAAGTTTTTATTTTTGTTTGAGCATGGGAGCAGTGAGCCGCAGGATGGAGAGGTGTCTGACTTTTTTACCTTAAGAGGAAGGAGCTGCTTTCGAATCTGAGCCTGACCCCATTGAATCATGTGGGGCATGCCTTGTGTAGTCTCCTTACTCCGTCTGTAATATGCTGTCCTCACTGCCTTTTGAGACCCACCCCAATAGACAAAAAAATGCAAAAAGTCTCTTGATAATATATTATTCTGCAATCTTTGGGTGTGGGAATTCAAGCTCTTGTAGTAATAAGTAATATAAGTATTTTCACCACATTTTGCTGATAAAAGAACAACAGTAGACTTTTCTTCTATCCATTGATTTTTTTTCCAGATTGGAAGGTGGATGATAATACCTTCAGAAATTCAGCAGCATGCTGCAGTCTCCGTACTTGTTCCTTACTTAAAGGTTCCTGTGAAGCATCCCCCAAGCATTTTGACGATCAGATCTCATGAACAAATCACTTATACAATACACCCCTAATCACAATGATCCCAAAAAATCAAAGAACATAAGATGTCTCAAAGAAAATAAATGCAGCATACAATTTTGGAATAATCTCAGGGGAACTGCTATAAATGGAAGTGCAATATCTATTTTAAAACACTCCCTTACCTCCAGAGACAAATGCCATTGAATAGTGGTTCGCACAATGTGGCAAAGTCTGTTTCCTAAGAACACACCCTTTTCACACACCAAGCAGTGCAGTTCAGCATCTTCATAACTGAATATGCGTGAACCAGCATGACCCAACAACCTTGGCAGATGGAAATGGATAAGCGAACTGTAAGGTAGGAGAGGCCTAGCTGGGAAGCAACTACCTGAGCGAGCTGCTTCAGTCTTAGTCCCAGCATTGCATGAATTGCCAGTTGCTGTACCTGCATTATCAACAGTGGAGCGAGCCAATTGTGGAACAGCACAAAACCCAATCCAAAAAGCAAGGGGCAGAGAAATGACAGAACCATAAAGTGAGCAAATAAACACACAATCCATCTGCAAAGGCATGAAGAGAAGAAATGCTACCATTGGTGACACTGTTGAGTCGAATGACACAAGCCAGTTCACCAACCCATTTTGCAGAATTGGTGCACTCCTGACAAAAACAAAGAGTAACATCTCCATTCAATCCCAAATCAGCTGCAAACATCTTGTTACAAGAACAGAGCTCCCATATGAACCATGGGCACCTGCCTGCGCCTGGAAACCTAACAAAGGAGGGTGTACTACTGCCTTACAGTTCTGACAGAATAGCAAAACCTACTTCCTCATGTGATGGATAGAACCCTAAAAGCTGCTTTTAGTGAAGGTTCCATAAGCAATTCATACCTGGTAAGATCTTCATCAAGGCTTGCTAAGTAAGCAGTCTTGACAGTACTGGCCTCCTTTTGAGCTTCCTTAATAAAGGTTGAAGCAAGAGCTGATGAGGGGAGCTGGGTCCCTAGAAAATCCACAGGGAGCAGATGTATATTGCCAAAGAGATGTAGTACAGGTGCACGCTTCAAGACTTCAGAGATGAGTTTGGTGAGCTTCTTTTCAGGCCCAGAATCCACTGTGATGAAATGCCATCCAACCCAATTGGTGAATTTTCTGCTTCTCATCCACAACTGACCAACATGGGCAAAATCAGTTCCCAAACATGTGTACAGCCGCCACTTCCAATTAACACAATTGCAAATTTGCTCTATCCATCAGGATAATAACACAACTGGTAGAGTGTAATACCAGTCATCCAGGAGTAGAAAACAAACAAAGCAAGTAGACTTGCAAGCTTCTCCCGTTCATAAGTTGGCTCCCGGATTGTATCTGTTTTGCACATGACATTACCTGAAACTTGTCCATATCTTTGAGAGAAAATATCAAATTTTGTTGGCTGAAACCAGACATTATCCTCTCCCTATATCATCACATCTTGTATACCAGATGTGCTCCATGCAAGCGACGTATATAGATGTGGGGAGATGGGCCTTTCATGCTCACCAAGTCGAGAGAGGACTTGACCAATGCTGTCACGTAGGCATACTGCAACCTCATCAAGAAAAACTCGGTTTGCCTTCAAATTTGCCATCTCCGGATGCAAAGCAAAATCCTCTTGCAAGCACCTCTACAACAGAAAAACACTCCCATATTTTTCAGTTCGCCCATGACAAGCATTTCCAACATGCAACAACCTGTGGGGACTTGCAGCAGCAGCAGCAGCCTTGAACCACCATTGACTTTATGTTCATAGTGTCAAGCTGAAAGCTGCATGGATGAGAAGAATAGGGCACCTGGAAAAGTCCAGTTATCAACACATTGTCCATATCATTTACAGCTCGGTCCAATTCCTCCACATGCTCTGCTGCCATCCCAAACCTTGATGGCTCACTTCTTACTGAGTGGAGCATTCTGCACTCCCACAATGAGTCCACCCACACTTGAGCATTGCATTGCAACAACATTACATGTCTATTAACTTCCATCATCATCTCCTGAGGGATGGAGGAAATGTTGTTACTGCAACTGATCACTGAAGTACCAGAATGGAGAGAGAGGGAAGAGAGAAGCAGGCAGGCAGGCAGACAGGTAACCTTGTGAAAAGGGACATGGTGTGGCCAATGGTCAAATTTTGGGCAACGATTTCATCGATGGTGACAAGCACGGCAAATCCATCAGCCAGGGATGAAAATGCTGTTTGCAAATGCACGGATGTGAAAGAGGAATACAGGCTGGGAGGACTATTGTTTGTGTAGATGGCTCCCAACTGCTGCACCAGGTTCACAATGACTGCTTGCAGATCAGACACAAAGTTGAGAAGCTCATCGAAAAACACTAATGACCTTGCAAAAGTCTTCTGTAGCTCTCCTTCTAGTGGAACTTCTTCTCCACTGGGTCGCAGTCCAAAAACAAGCAGTTGTGGGTAAAACTTCCTGAGCGCCTGCACTTGGGGGCAAGACACCCAAAAAAAAATCATAGGTAGTCAATTCAACAAACTGTAATCACTCCCACAATGCTTTTCTTCTCCGGGGGGTTGTTTCCTGTTTGAAAAGAAATCTTCACAATCTTTTGGGGGGATTATAATCCCAGCAAAGCTCCAGCTTTTAGGTTTGTATCCTGTGAAACATGGAAAGGGAGCTGCAAATTCTCCCACACATCCCATGATGAAACCAAGGGGGCAAAAAAAACACTTTGCCAAACTGCAGGTGGTGGATTTGCCTACATCTGATCTCATGAGCTGGAAATCCTTTTGTCCTCCTTGATATGAAAACCCTAATCCTCATACCCAGGTTCTCAAAATGGCACTCTCTCTCAAAGACAACAACGTTACCACCCTGTAGTGATGAGATGTGTGAGCATCTGATGGAGCTCCCTTTAGGGTTTGGAAGATCCATATATAACCTAAGTTTTCCATAAAAGGGAGATTGAATTCATGGGAGTTGAACAAAGGAAGCAAGAATAACAAAAGGGTGGAATGGATTGGATTGGATTTCAGACCAGCTGTCGCAGACGAGCGATCTGGAGGCAGTCAAAAGACAACACAGTCATCACTTTGCTGAACAGATTCTTCGTTGGAATGATATCGAGAACTGTGACATCATGATGATGATCATCAGAACAGGCAGTGGTGATATGAAGAGGATCATGGTTGATGTCTCCAACATTGGTAGAAGCAACAACACCCATCAATCCATTGTCTGCTAATCTCTCCACTGTCTCTGACACTTGGCCTCGCCATTCATCCACAAACCTGCGCAGCTTCTCTTGCTGCTCCTCCACGATCAATCCACCTCCTCCTCCTCCTCCTGATGCTCCTGATGCTGCAGCAACATTACTCCGCTCCACAATTACCATCGTTGCCAAAAGTCCGTCTCTTTTCTCCGCCAACTAAACTCTAAGAATCTCCAGATTCATCAATTCTTTCCAAGCAAATTGCGGGACTGAAGTGATTAGGGTTTGTTGCACTGAATTTTTCTCAAGGGGGTTGGATTTTTTGGATTTTTTGGGGGGTTCCTATCAAGTTCCCACTTTGTACAGCAAACTTTAATCAAATCTAGATAAAACAATTATGAATTTGGTTGGGGAATAAAGTTATCCATAAAGTCAGGCGATTAGGGGGCGAGAACCGTCAGTTTCAGCATAATAATGCATCAAATGCTGAACTGGGAATGAAATTTTACAAAACAAAATAACTGGGACCCAAACTTCTTTTTCCACAAATTTTGGTGGTAAACTGAGTTTCATCGGCTGGAGTGAACCAGTAGCCACCTGTGCACGAGTTCGGGATGAGGTCGTTCTGGCCGTTTGGGATGCACCCAGACCCATCCAAGTAGTCAATTTTTATTTTCCCCCTCCCTGCCCAGCATTCTGTAAGCCCCCTTAACCCCAGCAAATTTTTCATACATACCTACTCCCTCCTACTACCTACTATCTCTACCTAAACCTTATCAGCCACTGTAAATCCTAACTTCATTGTCTAAATCCATATGTAGTGTGGAGCTTTGGAACTTAGAAGACCTTTGCAATTGTGTAGGAGCTGTGGAAAGCATTGGAGTTTTGGGGTAGCTTTTAGAGAGTGTTGGACCAGCTATAGACAACAACATTAAAAGGTGAGCCCCTAAACTGCTCTTTGTGTTTTTTTAAGTTGATATCTTCCTAGTCTAGTTCTTCTTCTTCTTGTTGACTTCACAACTCTTTTCAACTAGGAAGAAGACAACAATGCAGGCGTTGTCATTTTCCTACTTTTTTTCTTGTTGAATTGTTGTCTTCATAACTCTTCTTAGCCAAGAAGACAACAATGCGGGTGTTGTCATCTTCCTACTCTTTTTATTGTTGAATTGTTGTCCTCATAACTCTTCCTAGCCAAGAAGACAACAATGTGTGTGTCATTGTATTTTTGGTCTTCTTGTTGAACTACTGTCCTCACAATTCTTTTTAGCCACGAAGATAATGACACATACGTTGTCTTCTTGGTCTTCTTGCTTTCTTGTTGCTTTCACAACTCCTCTCAGTTAGGAACATGACAACGCATGCATCATCATCTTCCTAGTGTTCTTCTTGTTTTCACAACTCTTTTCAACCAAGAAGACGATGATGTGTGCATCGTTATTTTCTTGGTCTTTTACTTTGCTACTACTTTCATAACTCCTCTCAACTAAAAAAATGACGACACGCACGTCATCATTTTCCTGGTCTTCTTGCTTTGTTGTTGCCTTCACAAGTGTTTTCAACCAAGAAGATGATGATGTGCACATACTTGCGCTCATGCTTACCTCTACCAACAAGAATTTTTGGGCCTAGTTGCAATATTCACATTCATACTTAGGTTTACCAATTGAAATTTTGGGGCCTAATTACAATACCCACACTCGTACTTACTTTTATTAATTGGAATTTTGGGGCTTAGTTGCAATACTTGCATTTAACATTAATATTATCACTATCCTTGTGTTTTTGCATTTCAAATTTTTTTTGTTTATTATTTGGAAACAATAATAACCTTTATAGCATATTAGACTTGATGCGTGTGTTGAATGCATGATGTTCAATGCATTTGGGGTATGGTTTCTTCCATACAAAATTGATCCTAACACAAATTTCTTAATACTAATGGCAACAATCTTTATTAATAATTGACATCGTTTAGTATATAGATTTGTGTGACATTATTTATTCATGACATTGTTTAGTACATGAATTTGTGTGATTGAACATTGTTTCATGCCAATCTTTGAATTGTTTGACATTATTTCCAAATCAATTTTCTATGCAAGGTAACACCAATCTTGGGTGTAAAACTACATTCATTTTTGTGAGGCATATGTTACGAATATTGCATGTCAATACTCTCATGTGTGAAGTAGCATGTTCACAAAATTTCACATCACCTTCTTTACATTCACTTGTGATTTCTTAAATTATAGTGACCAATTGTGCAAAAATCTTTTCCATTTGGGTTGATGACTTTATTATTTCATTAAACCCTATAATGCCACCCATAGGGAGATCACTTTGTTCCATGGTCATGAGCCCATCGAACTCCATGATCCCATCATCGTTGGATTCCATATCATTTGAAATATGTCGTGAGTCCACAAACATGTGACCCAATGTTCCACAATAATGAATGATATATTCCTAAATAATGTTTGTGCATGCGAGAATCGCCACAATTTTGTGTTTACACATATTTCTTCGCAATGCGCATTCACATGTGCAACAAGATATTTTGGTGAATCGAAATTTCACCACATAAATGATGTTGGGAAAGTGTTGGTTTTGTACGCCCCAAGTTCCATCTTTTTGAAGGTTGGTTGGTACACATGGGTGAGTGGAATAAAGGCTGCCTTTTCCACACTTCATGTAACAATGGCCTACATACCCTTGTTTTTTATGAAACCTCTTTTCTTCATTTCCAATGTGTGCATGTAGTGGCATGCAATGATTGCTATTAATTACCACACCAAATAATCAATCATATGGCCTCTAAGGCCTTTTATGTCAAGAGCAAACCAACATTTCAACACACCATGATATGATTCAATGTTCGCTTGGGTGTCTTGGTTGGAATGGGGCATTTGTTGAACATCCACCATCCATAATTTTGTAAACATAAACATAATGCACAAGGGTGAACAACATGATTACAAAAGAGTTTTGAATACTAAACCATGATAAACATTATCACTTACCAAATTGATAGTAATAAATCCATAAGTAATTTGTCCACACATCACTAGGTTCATGTTTGTGAAGGCTTTCTCTCATCAACCTTTCCACGTTTTTTGAAATCATCAATTGTTTTTCCATGATCGATGGACATGTACACCACATCATGAAGGTTTGGAGGATTGCCCTTCACACCTCCACATCTTTGATTTTTTTGATACCGTGTAAGTGCCATGCTTTGAAAACATGCCAACAATAAAGGAAGATGGGAGCCTTGTCCATACCCCATACAACCTTAATAGGGATACAAATGTAATAAAATCACCATCACACTACTAAAAATTTTGTGTTTTGCAACTGTCATTTGTAACTAAAATTCAGTTGAGTGCGACACATGCAACTATAAATTTGTGTAGTTGCATAAAATAAGTTACACATGAAAGTCAGTTGCATGTGACACTACGTATGTAACATGTATATACAATGTTAATATACATGTTCATACATACATACAAATCCAAATGTAGTTGCACGTTATGTGCAACTTTCCTTGCAACTATAATGCAACTAATCAAAATATGACACATGTTTACAAATTAAACAACTAGCTTGTGGACACGTGTCACTATTTAAATTTTTTCTGTTTTCAAAATTAAAAATTCATTGGATTAATTTCAATCATTAAAGTTTATGCCACTAAGATGATGACACATGGCACACCATGGAACGTTCATTGACCATTTGACACGTGTTGATTTTTAACACAAATTATATGGTGACACATGGTAATCAAAGCCCATCTTTTTTTAAAATTTTAAATATTAATCAATGAAATTTAAATCATCTGATTTATGGCTAATAAGATGTTGACACGTGGCGTGTAGGTAGGTAGGTAATAATTAAACCCTATGCAAGTAGGTTTACTTAGGTATGCAAGTAGGTTAAAAAGTAGTTAGGCTTAAGTTATATATGTAGGTTTTAAATAATCCAATTTTATTTTTAAGTTTAACCATTTCATAAGGGTCAAACTTTTTTCATTCACTCAAACCCAATGGCACTTAATATTTGGCTACTACATAACTATTGTTCCTATTTATATATTGAGCCAAATAGAATTTGAAGTAAAAGGATATGGGTTAAAACATTCCATTCCAAACCTCATGAACCAACCTAATTGCACATTAAATGCAACTATTATATTAGATTATACCAGCCAGGGGAGGGCTCTGTTGCTTTTGGTGTGCAAAACAAACTTGAAGTCCTCCTCTTGGCGCATCTAGCACACTAAGAATCATTGAAAATAGATTAAATATGAGAAAGTTATGGCCCCCCAAAGTAAAAGGGGTCAAAAACTCCAAAAAAAACTATTGAACATTACAAAGGCCGGTTTTTAAACACCTAGAAACTTCATTTTATGTTGTTTTGTTGCTATTAGAGTTCCAATGTGATTTTTAGGACTTCAAGTGGCGCTCTGATAACATTTTAAATCGTTTAAAATGAATAAGAAATAAGAAAGTTATGAGGTTTGAAAATCGAAGGGGTCCAAAGAAAAAAAAAAAAAAAACAAAACATTTTGTAACTTGGAAAGCTTATTTTTCTTATTTTTCTTATTTTTAATTTTCATTACTCCTTTTCTTTTGCACTTCAAAGATGATTATAGGATATTTTAAATAATTATGATTACTTAATGAAAATATGATTTTAATATTATTATATAGCTTAAATTAATAATTAACTTAGGATGTTTGTATACTTGTAGGTTAATAGTGTAGCCTATTTACATTAATATTTTAACATAAATAATAAAAAATTTAATATATAATACCTATTGAATATACATATATATATAAATTGATCATCATTGTAATTATAATAAACGTTTAATTAATAATTATGATTATTCATAATAAAAATTAATATTATCATATTAATTTATTTTGAAAAATAATTTAAATCAAATATATATTTTTTGAAAAACTATTTGAAAATAAAATAAAATAAAACATATTTAAACCCATGGTTTAATTTAACTTAATTTAACCATTGTTAATTTTAGCCTAATTTAGTTTAGACACACATATTTTAACCTAACTTAATTTAACCATATTTATTTTATCCTAATTTAATTTAATTTAATTTAATTTAATTTATCCATAAATATTATAACATAACTTAATTTAGCCATAATTAATTTAACCATATTTATTTTATCCTAATTTAGTTTAGTTTAATTTAGTTTAGCCATAATTAATATAGTCTAATTTAATTTAGCCTAACTTGATTTAGCCATAATTGGTTTGGCCTAACTCAATTTAACCATAATTAATTTAATTTAATTTAATTTAGCCATAATCATTTTAGCCTAATAAATTTAGCCATGGTTAATTTAATTTAATTTAAATTAGCCATAATTAGTTTAACATGACTTAATTAACCATGGTTAGTTTAGGCTAGCCTGAGTTAGCATGGGGTTAACCTTAGTATTAAAAGTACGTAACACTATTATATATAACCTATGTAGATATATTAAGTAGAGTAATTTAAGTATGTATAAGTTTAGGCCATTATTTTTATGACACATGTCCATGTTGTACACATTTAGTTACATGTTAGTTGCACACACAACTATATGACCCAAAAATTATACAATACCAAATTTGTAGTTGTAAATATGACTAGGATAATTATAAATGACAATCAGTTGCATGCTAGTTGCATAATGATTAGTTGCAAATGACAAGATTTCTAATAATGTCAATGGATAGGGTCAGTACAACATAACATGCAAATGAAGTAATCAAATTTTTTTTTAAAAATGATCAAGAATTTTATGAAAGATATTTAAAAACATCCAAAGAAATAAACATAAAGTAGGTACTAGATATATAACTAACTGTAATGTTGTCAATTCTTGTGGTGCATCATCAATGGAAAAACATGATGGTTTCCAATGTGGCATGTGTGATAGCATCTTATCTTTTAATGGTTTCAACCATTCGATCAAATTTTCAACTATTTGCTTACTTATAATGACTCACGTCAAAAGGACACCCTTGCACTGATCATCAAACCCCATCAAAGTGAATAAATGAAATTTCATATCATTTGTGCCAAATGTGACATCCATAGAAATGGCACCACTGTGGCCATATGATAGCACGAACTTACATTAAGTCAGTGTTTGAATACGTATAGTGAATGGGACTTGAATCCTATTGATTTCACCACCATTTTGGAAAAAGAACACATCCTTTGGATGTTGGAGAGCCCAAGATTAAATTGAAATTGCAGGGTTAATGCGTAAATGCCAACTCTTTTTCTTCTATTTCCAATCCTAATATGTAATGTTTTGAAGCCAAATGAAATCATTTCGTGTCATGTTTTGGCTCACGTTCACATGTTCCCACCAAATTGTTTTATGTTTGTCATATATTTGTTTGGTTATGTAACCTAAGTTTAGTTGGGCCCATATGTGGTCTTGCAATGCTTGTGACATGCGTGAAACATAACGAAACATATGAGAAATGGATTCAAAGACATGTTCACCATGTGCAAATGACCCATTAACTTGTGTATGGGCCTTATGATAGATCATGATCTTGGCCACATTGGGTTGTGTATAGACGTTTGATTGAAAATGACACTAGGCATCCTCATTAAATAGATCGAATGTAGGTTGAATCTTCCTGATAATCCTCTAGTCCATACCCACACTGATACCTAGACCAAAAAACACTCAATACATAAATGATTACATCTTTGGTATATGAGTTAAAGAAATTAAAAAGGTTAGTGCCATAAATGTTTACCACATATGCTCGAAGTGGTTTTTGATAATTGGTTGCTTAATATTTGTTTGGCTTGGAAAGTTTTTGTAAACATTCCATTTCACGGTGGTGCCCATGTCCCCTCATTCACCTTTTAAATTTTTTAGGATGCGAGCATATGGAACATAAGCAAATTGAATGTTCATTTTATTTTGCCCTCCATGGCATATCGCGGATGTCCACACCAAGTCCTTGTTTGAAAGAGGGGACTTGGTGGGGTTTTGGACATGAATGGAATGAGATTTTGGAATCCTTTCCATGATTGAAAAGAAGTAACACAAATTCCTCCACCAAGAGAATTCAAATTTTAAAAACATTCATCATTGAACAAAAACCCAAAATGCAATACCTACATGGTTCTTTTAAAATCGATGTTGTGACTTGGAATTCCCATTGTAATATTGACATCATGATATAAAATACCTATTGTTCCAATGTACATCACATACAACATTTACATTATGAACCCATATACTAAAATAAACTTTGGCAATACCTGCACTAAGCTAGTAAACTTTCCATCATTGAAAATGTTCACATATGCAAATACTCGCATTGTACTTTAAACCCATAATGTTTGAAAGCCCCATGTAGCAATACCCACATAATGATCATTAATGCACATTGTTTGAAGGGTGCAAAATCCAATAATTGCCTTAGGTTGTAAAACCCATGTTGGTTGTGGGGAGTAAATGCATTATTCGAATTTGGGTATGAAAAAATCAAACTACAAAGAAATATTAAATATGAAATAGCCGACTAAAGGTATAGAACCTTTATTTATGGTTGTCTACTTGATGAAACTTGATGCCCATTCTATATCCAATAGCTAGGAAATGAAAAGAAGTTGAATTGCGAAAATATAAACATAAAACAAAAGAAATAGTAAAAGACAAATGCATACCTTTAGGAATAAAAGATGACAATGTTCCACCAAGGTTTGTAGTTTCAATTGAAAACACAACCCTAAAAAATAGAACTCGTACAAAAGTGGGTTAAAAAATATTGAACTATAACTATGGAACATATGGAAACAAAGGAAATTCATAATTATGTTATATAATTAAATAATTGATAAGATCAAAAACCAATACAATGAACAAAGTTTAGAGTAAAAATTTTAAGCACTAAAATATATGAACCAAATTTCTAAACCCTAAAAATCCAAATGATATTTTGCCATAAACCCTATTAAAACCCTAACTATACAAACCCTATCAAAAAATAATCCTAATGATATATGCCCTAAACCCAAAAAATTATGCAACTTATACAAATTATATAATGCAAAACAAAAAATTATTAAAATATAGAAAAACAATTTAAAGACCAAATTTTAAATCTTTTTAACTACAAATATTTGTTAACCAAAAAAAAAACTTTAAGGTATGTCTTTTACCTTTGTGTGATTGCTCCAAGTTGATTTTTTCCACTCTTTTAAAAAAGATATAGAATGAAATTATATTGTTTCTCAAATGTCTAAACCTTAAAAAAATTCCCCCAAATTTAACCTAGTTTAAGTTAATTATTATAGATTTGTGAAAATTTTGTTAATAATTTATGTCTTGCAAACCTTAAATTTAAACCATAATCTAATAATACATACTAATAATAATTACATGAAAAGATGTATTGTAATGTCCATTCCATAAATAAATTAAGTGAACAAAATTTAGTAAAATATGTATTAACTAAACTAAAATGGTTGCAATAATGACATTGTTTGTAGTACTTACATATGGGAACCTATGTTCATCATCCATGAACATGGGCAAACTTTAATAAATTGATAGGTAGGATTGGTGGCGGGGGGGGGGGGGGGGAAAAATAAAGGGGAAATAAATTAAGTATTTGGTTTTGAAAAAAAAGGAGGAGGGAGGGAAAAAAAAGGGGGGG
>Ga0116227_10001002_pt1 | contig 60420 bp, 55 predicted proteins | sample S1TSphgellanicum_FD_89693 | JGI IMG/M metagenome (GOLD analysis project Ga0116227, IMG submission 89693) | Host-associated microbial communities from peat moss isolated from Minnesota, USA - S1T2_Fb - Sphagnum magellanicum MG | ecosystem: Host-associated > Plants > Peat moss > Unclassified... | reverse complement strand
TCAACAACCGCGGTAGCCGCACGCTGTAATTCGATCCCGCCCGGTCGTGGCAAGCCGCGACCGGGCGAAAGATCGGTCAACCTGCCAGTCTAAAGCCGGCGGGTTCGATCCGTGTGTTGCGGGACGCGGCGCGCTCTGGCTGATCGGTCGGCGATTGTTGCAGGCCTTCGGCGGCTCGATGCTGACGACGAACTCGGCGGCGATTCTGACGGAAGCGTTTCCGGCCAGACGCATCGTTCGGTGTGACAATAGTTACCGTTCGCCCTGGGCCTGAGCGCCATCTTGATCGCCTACGGGCGCGATCCAGCCATATGGAAATCAGGTGATGGGCTGGTCAAATCCCGCGATCGTCGCTTTGTTCGTGGGCGGCTCCGCGTCCTTACCGGCCTTCGCTGCGATCGCGCTCTGGGCAGGCGTTCTCGGGCGGACGCCGCCGGCGCCGCGGGTATGGCGTGAAGAGCGTGGCTCCGAGGATGAATCCACCTCGGCCCGGGGAAACGTTAACCATGAACAAGCCGCAACCGGAACAGATCTCGCTTGCCGAGTTTCTTCTTTGGGAGCAAGGGCAAACGGAGCGTCACGAATGGATCGACGGGGCAATCGTGCCGTACGCAGGAGTCAGCTACGAACACAGCACGATCAGTTCGAACGTCACGGCACTCTTTCACGCGGCTATAGGAGACGGGCCGTGCACCGTTCATACGTCCGACCGTCAACTGGTTCCACGCGATAGCAGCAATAACGACCTCGGTTCCTTCTATGCGGACGTGTTCGTAACGTGCGCACCGGAAGATCGCACCGGTAGTTCCGCACACTTTCCGAGCGTTGTCGTGGAAGTGCTTTCGGAGCATATCGGCCGGGAATTTACATCGAAAATGCGAGCGTATACGGAGTCGGCAAAGATTTCCGATTATCTCATCATTGAATCCGCTACTCAATTCATCCATCGGTACGGCTGGGAAACGAAGGATGGTATTCGGCGGTTGACCTTGTCGCAGCAGAGGCGCGGGCCGGTTCTCGTTCACTTCCTTGGTCTGACGATGACATTCGACCAGATTTACGCAAAAACGAATGTTCCGGTTCTTCTCCACCAGGTAGGCGGAATAAGCGACGACGAGACGCAGATCGACCTCCGTTAGTGCTCTTGGTTGGAGCTTTGCGGCTAGCTCTTACCGTGCAATCGGGTCGTGCGGTCAACGGTGGTCGACCACGTTTCGTCGGCCAGGGCTCTCGCCAACGTCGCGGCTTTTTCGCGAAGAATTTCGCGGACGCGCTCGAGGGGTTGGCCTTTGGGGTCGGGGAGGCCGGGGCAGGCTGATGAAGGCTCCGCTGCTCATCGGCGCCCTCGCCGATCTTGCGATCGTCTGAACGCTGCACCGCCTCGACAGGCAAGACCTTCATCGAACTTCTCAGCCGAGCACCCTTCGACAAGCTCAGGGTGACATAGTTGAAGCGCACGGGCTCGGTGACATCGGGGAAGCGCCGTTAGTTCGTCGCGAACGTCTCCGAGGAGCCGTCGGTTCCCGTCACGCGTACCTTCGGCGCCGTCGCTGCTTTGGGATCGGGCGGGATCAGTTGGAATTCGACGATCTTCACGCCGGATTGCGGAATTGCGACGGCGACGCGCATCGGTGCGCAGACCTTGTCGCTGCAGAACGACGCGACCCACGGTTTGGGAACGTCGGACGCCCGCAACGTCACGTTCTTTCCCGCCGGCCCCGCGAGCACGAGCCGGTACTTGATCGTGTGGGGAATACTGCCGGGCAGTTCGGCACCGATCCACGGCGCGAGCGAGACCGACAGGCCCGAGGTCGAGAGCCCGAGCGCGGCGATCGCCTCCTGGCCCTCTTCGAGATACATGTCGTGCCGTATGTCGTTTTGCGGCAGCTTCTGCGTCCACGCCAGCATCTGCGCGAACTCATCTCGCGCGTGCGCGCTATCGCCGTTCTTCGCGTACGTGCGGCCGGCGTAGAGATGCGCGTACGCAAGCGCGCGAACGTCGCTCGGCTTTCCGGAACTCGCGTCGACGTGTTGCTTGCCGAGCGCCGTCGCCTGGGCAAACGTCGCGTACGCATCGGCGGCATGGCCCGCCCGCGCCTGGTCGAGCGCAAGGCTCACGAGCGCCGTCACGCTGTTCGGTTCGAGCGCAGCGAGTTGCCTTTGCGCGGTAACCGCGTCGTCGTACTTTTGCATACGCGCCGAAGCGTATGCGATGCCCGCGAGCGCATCTTCGTTCTTCGGATCGATGCCGAGGACGTCGCGGTACGCGTCGACCGCATCGCTCCAGCGTTCGCCGTCGCTCGCCTCATCGCCGCGTAGTTTGGGGAGCAGCGCCTTGTCCCGGACGGAAGCGCCGGCGGCGACGAGCGCGGCGATCGCGTTTTGGCGCAGCGTCGACTCTTCGTCCCGCGTCCGCGTGAAATCCGTGGAGTTTCCGCTTGCGGCGTCGCTGTCGTCGAGAAGCGACTCCGCTTTACCGATCGCGGCGTCGGCCGCCTTTGCGTTCGTCTCGAGCGCGGCCGGATCGTGGGACGCGAACGAAATCGCCGGGTCCGCCAAGACGCCGTCGATCTTGGCCTGCAGCGGCGACGCGATCGACGCGTTGCGCCCGGCCTCCCCCGCCGCGACCAGCTCCGCGAGTTGCCGGCTCCCGAGCTGGTCGACGTACCGCGCTCGCACGATGCCGTGCGGATCGATCACGAACGTCGTCGGAAACGCTTCGATGTCGTAGGCGCGGGCGAACGCGTCGTTTGTGTCGATGGCTAGCGTGTAGGGCACGGACTTCGCTGCCGCATACGCGCGCACGATCGGCGCCGCTTCCGTCGTGTCGACGCCGAGGAACGCGACGCTGCCGCCCTTCGCGTAGCCCGGCTCCGCTGCGATCAGGTCGGGCATCTCCTGACGGCAGGGCGGGCACCACGTCGCCCACACGTTGACGACGAGCGTCTTTCCGGCAAAGTTCGCGAGGTCGACCGTTTTCCCGTCGACGGTCTTCAGAGAAAACGCCGGCGCCGCCATGCCCGGCCGCGCGGGCGAGGCGGCAGCCGGCTCGAGCGGTGCAGAAGGCGCCGCAGCCGGCTCGCCGGCCAGGGCAGGCCCGGCGACACACACCACGGCCGACAGCGTCATAAGCATGCGCACGAAGTTCATGGTGCCATCTTCGCCGCCGCGGCCGTAGCGTCCATTCACACCCGCAATTTGTATCCGATTCCCGTCAATCGCAGCGCGACCGCAAGCGAGGCGACCGTAAGGACCACCACGATGCCGATCGAGACCCCGAGCGGCACGTCGCTGCGACCCGTGAACGCGTACCGGAACGCGTCGATCATGTAGAACATCGGATTGAAGAGGGAGACCTGGCGGACGAGCGGTGGGAGAAATCGCGCCGACGTGAACACGCCGCCGACGAACACGAGCGGCGTGATCACGAACGTCGTGAAGACGGCGATGTGGTCGAACTTCTCCGCGAACAGCCCGAAGATCAACCCGATCGATCCGAAGAGCGTCGCGACGAGGACCGTCATGAAAAAATAGAGCGGCCAGCTCTGCGGCAACGTATGCACCATGACGAACCCGACGGCGAGGATCAGCAGCGCGATTACGATCGCGCGCACGATCGCGGCGACGATGAACCCGGTCACGATCTCGACGGCGGAAAGCGGCGACACCAGCAACTCCTGAATCGACGCCATGAAGCGGCCCTGGAAAAGCGAACTCGACGACTCGCCGTAGGTCTGATCGATCACCTGCAGCATGATGAGGCCCGGAATCAGGAACGCCGCGTACGGCACGCCTTGAATGTTCTTGACCTGGCTGCCGAGACCGAGTCCGAACACGAGCACGTAGAGGATCGTCGTGATGATCGGCGGCCAGATCACCTGATTGATCACCTTGGCCGTCCGTACGAGTTCCCGCTTGACGAGCGTCGCGAGCCCGACGGGGTTGCGAAATCCCCACATATCGGTCGACATCAGCGCGGCCGATCCATCAGTGTCGAACCAAGTCGAGAAAAACGTCCTGCAGCGACGAACGGGTGAAATCGACGTCCTCGATCGTATACCCCTGCGCTTCGAGTTCCGCGAGGGTCGGCGCGATCTGCGCGGGCGAGATGCCGGGAAACTGCAGGGTGCGCGTCGGCGCATCGTACGCGGCCCCGCGCGCGGCGAGCGCCGCGGGCATCGCGAGCGGCGCGAGTCCCACCGTGACGATCAGCGTCGTGGACCCGCGCCGCGCGAGCAATTTTGCCGTCGGCTCCATCGCGACGACTTTGCCGCCCTCGACGATCGCGACGTTCTTGCACAGCGATTCCGCCTCTTCGAGATAGTGCGTCGTCAGGATGATCGTCGACCCGCGCGCGTTGAGCTCGCGCAACATCTCCCACAGTTCGATGCGCAACTCCACATCGACGCCCGCCGTCGGCTCGTCGAGGATCAGCAGTTCGGGTTCGTGGATGAGCGCGCGGGCGAGCGAGAGGCGCCGCTTCATGCCGCCCGAGAGCTTCATGAACGTATCGCCCGCCTTGGACGTCAAGCCGAAGCGCGCGAGCAGATCGTCCGCGCGCTTGCGCACGGCCGGACCGCGCAACCCGTAGTACCCCGCCTGATAGATCAGCACGTCGCGGATCGAGAGGTAGCGATCGAAGTTGTATTCCTGCGGCGCGAGCCCCACCAGCCGCCGCGCTTCACGCCATTCGCGCTGGTTGTCGTAGCCGAAAATCTCGATCTTGCCCGACGTGAGCGTGGCGAGCCCCACGATCGCGTTGATCGTCGTCGTCTTGCCGGCGCCGTTGGGCCCGAGGAACGCGAAGAAATCGCCGCGCGCGACTTCGAGCGACACGCCGTCGACGGCCGTGAAGTCGCCGTAGCGTTTCACGAGATCGGTCACCCGCAAGGCGGGCGCCGCGCTACGGGATCCGTTCATCGATTTGCTTATAGCGGTGGCGGCGGAGGACGCGAAGCCGTTTTTCGATATCCGGCATGCCGCTCTTCTCGATCTCTCTCGCCACGCGCTCCACGTCGAAGGGGATCCGGCGATGCTTGATTTCCCAACCGCCGGGACGCTCGGTGAGGATCGCGTAGCCCGCCCGCGGATCGCCGTCCTTCGGTAAGCCGGCGGACGCGACGTTGATCAAGAGCCGGTCGCGCCAGACGCGCACGTACGGCAGATGCAGGTGGCCGAAGGCGATCGTCCGCTCGACGACGCCGTGCGTCGCACGTTCGAGTTGTTCGTCGCTCGCATCGGGCCAGACGTGTTCTTCGTCCGTCTGCGGCGTCGCGTGCACCACGAGCAGACCCTCGGGGCCGCCGTTGCCGAAGTGCAGCGAGAACGGCAGCTCCGCGAGCCACCGCAGCCACGTCTCGCCGAGCGCCTCGCGGAACCAGTCGAGTTCGCGGACGCTCTCGCCGGAGAATAGTGCCGTATCGAACAAATAGCGGTCGGTGTTGCCGCGCAAACAGACGGCGCCCATCTCGACGAGCCGCTCGAGCACGGCGACGGGCCGCGGACCGTCGAGACAATAGTCGCCGGCGCCGACGATCGCATCCGCTCCGCCTTGCGCGCGGAGATCGTCGAGGCACGCATCGAGCGCGCGGATGTTCCCGTGAATATCGGAAAAGACGGCGAGCCGCATGCGGCTAATCCCGCTTGAGCGCGAGGGCCATGACCGACGGCGTGGCGCCGATCTTCCCGAACTCCCAAAGATCGATCGACTCCACCACGAACTTCTTCTTCCGCAAAAGCGGCGTCGTCTCACGAAAGCGCAGGTTCGCGAGGACCCGGCGCGCGCCGAGCGCCAACACGCCCGCACCATAGTCCTCGCCGCGCGGCGCTTCGATCTTCTCGAACGAGCCGAAGACCGACCCGTCGACGAGTCCGGGCGAGTAGAGGAGCGTCTCCGCGGCGATGAGCGATGCGACCGACTTGAGGCGCCGCACTTCGGCCGCGATCGGCACGTCGACGACGGCGAACCCCTGCGAGCGCGCGTACGCCGCCAGCTGCTCGCGGCCGAGCGCGTTGCCGTGCACGGCGGGCGGAATGCCCTCCTCCGCTTGGCGCTTCTTCGCAATACCGAGAAAGAGCGTCTCGCTGCCGAGCAACGCGTCGCCGCCGTCGAGCAGGCCGGGCGCTTCGATACGGCCGACGATCGGAATGCCCGCGCGCCCGAGGGCCGCTTCGAGGGCCACGATCTCGCCGCGCCGGCGCAGGTCGCTCGGCCGCATCAGGAACGCGCCGCCCGCGAAGATGACGGCTCCGTCGGCACACAGCGGCCCGAAGGGCGCGCCGCTGTCGGGCTCCGCTTCGATCGTCTTGACGCCGTACGCCGCGAGTCGCCCGGTGAAGATCGCGTGCTGCTCGACCGCGCGCTCGGCAATCGCATGCGATTCCCCGTGCACGGGCGCAATCGCCGCAATGCCCGCGGCCGGCGGCACGACGACGACCCCTCGAAGGACGCCGCCGTCGCTCGCTACGAACGGCGCCTTGAAGGTCGGGCTAACGGTGGTCACACTCGGCGTTTCGTCGCCGGAGAGGCTCCTCCGCTAACGCACGACCTGCTCGGCGCTCGCGAAGAGATCGCCCTGCAAGCGGGCGTAGGCCGTCGCGCCGTAGCGCGCGCGATGCGCGGCCAGCGCATCCGCTTCGCGCGACAGTTCGACGAGGCGCGCGGTGCGGTCGCTGTCGGCGTCCGGTGCGCTCTGATCGGTCTCGGCAAGGAGCGCGGCGATCCGATTGCCTTCGACGCTGCCGGTCTGGGTGGGGACGTCCGCGTGCACGAACGGCGTCGGATCGTAGACGCGCGTGAAGTAGTCGCGCATGTCGGTCGCGAGCGCGTCGCCGAGCGAGAGCGCGGGCAGGCCGAGGATCTCTTCCTCGGTCTTGAGCACGCTGACCGTCGAAAGATGCTGCATGCCGACGTAACGCCGCTTCGCGTACGGCGACACGACGATCGCGTAGGATCGATGCTCGTCGACGTGATCCCGGCTGGACTGCGCGTCGTCGGGCATGATGAAAATTGCGGTCGACGCCCACTGCGGGGCGTGCGTCAGGTACTCGACGATCGTGCCGAGCGCACGGTCGCCGTCGGCGACTTCCTCGGGAATGGGCGGGATGCCGGGGCCCGCGCCGGTATGGTCCGCCGGCAACCAGATCTCGGTGAACGCCGGCATCCGGTTCGCCTTGACGAGCGGATCGAAGTCGCGCACGAATTCCTGCGCGCGCCGCACGTCGCGAATACGTAGATTCCAACCCGGATAGTTGAGGTCGACGTGGCCGCCGAGCGCGGCCGGCGCCGGAACGTCGAGCGAGAAGAGGCCGCCGAGGCCCTGCGTCGGCGCGGTTTCGTCGTCGGGCGAAACGAAGGCCGGATCGTCGGTCCGGGCCTGCGCCGCTTGCCCTTCGTCGTAGCCGGAGACTCGCACGAGGTCGCCGTAATCGCGGTACGTTTCGCCGCGATCGGCGAGCGAATTGAAGATGTAGCCGGCGCGCGGATAATCCTCGGGGTCCTCGTTCTTGTTGATCATCGGCCGCCGGCCGCTTTTGACGAGCAGCGTCTTCTCGGTGAAGTCGCTTGCGATTCCCGCGGAGGCGAATTGGTGGCCCGCATCCGACTCCTCCGCGTCCGCGAACAGGTTGCCGGCGAGGCCGTAGGTCCGCGCGAGCGCGTGAAGATTCGGCGTAACGGACGCTCCAAACGACACGTACGCGGGGTCGCCCGGGCCGTGCGGCGCACCCGCGGCATCGGTCAAGTCCCCGAGCATCGCGTCGTAGGTCTTGTTCTCTTCGAGAATCAACACGACGTGTTTGATCGCGTGGCTGCCCGACGTCGCGAAGCGCTGCGGCACGATTTTGTTCGACACCGCCGGCCCGATCTTACGCAGATAGGCGAGCGCGTTCGGCGTGGTCTTGCGCAGATCGAGCGCTTGCAAATCGATGCGTTCGAGCGTCGCCCAGACGGCGTTGCTGTCGGCGGAGACCTCCTCGACGCGGCCGCTCGCGTCAACGTACGTTGCTTGATCGCCGACGAATCCGCGATCCTCCGCGAGCCCCTTGGCGTTGGCGACGTAGAGATAGCGCCCGTCGCTCGATAGCGCGAGGGCGTCGGGATACCAACCGGTCGGGATGAGGCCCACGCGATGCGGATGCAGCGGGTCGGTCGTGTCGAGCACGGCGACCGCGTCGATGCCGGAAAGCGCGACGTACAGCCGCTTCTCGTCGGCCGAAAGCGCGAGCGCCGCAGGCTGCGTGCCGTACGGTCCGCGGTCGTAGAGGCGCAATTCCGTCCCGCCGACGGCGCGCGGCGCGGGCGGGAGACCGGCGAGCCCAACCGGATCCAACGAGACGGTCGCGATCCGGTCGACGTTGCCGAGCGCGACGAACGCGTACGGCCGCGACCGCAGCGCCGCGATCGCGACGGGATGCGCCCCGCCCACGGCGCGCATGCCGTCGGGCGGACGATCGAGCGGTATCGGCGTCGTATCCGGTCGCAGCGACCCGTCCACGTACGGCGGAATCAGCGTCAGCGACGACGCGCGCGCCGGATCGGGCTGCACGTTTGCAAAGGGCGGGGCGACGGTCGGCGCGTCGAGCACGCCGTACGCGGTCAGCCCTTCGTTTGCGACGAGCAGACCTTGGGTCGTCAGTGCCGCGCCGAACGGAAAAAAACCCACCGGAATCGGCGTCCCGGTGAGCGTGCGGGTCGCGGTGTCGATCTGGGCGACGTCGTTGCCGAGATTATCGACGACGTACGCGCGCGAGCGGTCTCCCGAGAGCACGAGCGTTCCCGGAAACGAATGGCCGGCGTTCGCGAAGCGCGCGTCGGCCGGGCCCGGGATGGCGATGGCCGGCTGCGCGTCGGGCGTCAGCGCACCGCTCGAATCGAGATCGAACGCGTAGACGGTATTGCTCGGACCGCCGCTTGCGAGCACGAGCGTTCGCGCGGGCTCGGCCGGGTCGGCCAGCGCCACCACGCCGGCGAAGAACGATTGCCCCGAATTCGCGTAGCGCGAAACGACGGTCATGGTCGCGGTATCCACGACGCAGAGCGAGTACCCGCCGGCCGTCTGCGGGTCGAGGGCGCTGCGCAGTTTCCCTTGGCGTTCGTCGTCATTGGAAACGATCGCGTACCTGCCGTCCGGCGTCAACGCAAATCCGAGCGCGTTCATCCCGACCACGACGCTCGTCCCCGCCGGGTGCACGATGCGGCCCGAGGGGAGGATCCGTCCAAAATCATCGCCGGCAGAGATGGGCCCCGCAGGCCGGGACCCGGCGGGGGAACTGAAGCCGACCGGACGCGACGGCAGGGAGATCGCGGCTTCCGAACGCGCCGACGCTCCGGCGAACGCGCACGCGGCGACGAGCGCGAGCGCGCGGTGAAGGTGAGGGGGCATGGCAGCCTAGTTTGAAGCCGGGCAGCACGGCCCCCTTGGAGGGCCCAGATCAGCCCCTAAACCGATCGCCGACCCGTCGCCCCCCAGCTCCTGTCGAAGCGCCCCGAGCATGTCACCCTGAGCTTGTCGAAGGGCGCATAACGGAGCTTCATGAGCGCCGTCGCTGCCGTGCGACCCTTCGACAGGCTCAGGGTGACAAAGCGAAAGATTTAGTGTGAGCGCTACTGTGGTTTTGGCAGGTGAGACGCGTTGGATTTCGGGGTGACGGGGACGGGGAGTTCGGCCGGGGCGGAGAGTTCGGCGAGGGCGGCGGCGCGGGCGAGGACGTCGCGGGCGGCGTCGCGGGCGCGCTCGACGGCGTCTGCAGCGGCCGCCGCTTCGTCGCTGAGACCCGTGACGTGCTCGCCCGCGCGAACCGACGCTTTGGCAGCCGCGTAGCGCGCCGAGAGCGCGAGCTTCTCGGTGCGGAACAGCTCGGCGCGCTGCCGGATCTTCTCCGCGGTCGCCTCGAGGAGGACACGCTGCGCCCGGAGGTCGTCGATCGCTGCGAGCAGCCGCTCGCGCTGCATCGTCACGAAGCCCGCGCGTTCCCGGGCGCGCTCGTCTCCCGTCGCCGCGGCCGAGGCGTAGCGCTCGGCGGAGAGCCGGAGCGACTCCGCCTCGAGTTCGAGCCGCTTCTGACCGGTCAGGACCTCCGCCACGCCGCGCTGCGCTTCGCGCGACGTCTGCACTTCCTTCGCGTAGGCGGCTTCGAGCGCGCGTAACGGATCCTCGCGCGCGTCGAGTTCGCCGTTCAAGCGATCGCCGAGATAGCGGACGAGCCGGACGAGCGGATTCACTTCTGCGCGACGCCGTTGGTCGTCGCCGCCGCCGACGACGACGATTTCGCAAGGAGCGAGCGCGCGAGCGCGAGGCCGGTCGCGCCCTGCGTCATCACCTTGCCCAGGATCTCGCTAACGCCGTCCGCGCCGTTGAGCACGATCATCTGATCGACGTTGTCGAACGCCTTCGAGGCCGCCGTCACGATCGCGGGCCACTGCTCGGCGAGTTGCTGGCCGATCACCGCCTCCTGATTGCTCGCGAGCGCTTCGGCACGGGCACGGATCGCGTCGGCCTCCGCCATCAGGCGCGCTTTGATCGCGTTGCCTTCCGCCACGCCCTTCGCTTGCGCGGCGGCCGCCTCGGCCTCGCCGATTTGCTTCGTTGCCGATGCCTGCGCCGTCGCGTTGAGCTGCACGCGCTTCGCGTCGGCTTCGGCCTGGAGTTCGACCTGGCGCGCGCGGGCTTCGGCGGCCGAGATGTCCGCGTCGCGTTGGCCCGCGGCCACCGTGCGCTTTTCGTACGCCGCGGCGTCGGCGGGTTTGCGCACCGTCGCCTGCAGTTCTTGTTCCTTGCGCTCGGCCTCGAGTTGGGCCACCTTGGTCTCCTCGATGACGACGTGTTGGCGCGCCGTCGCTTCGGCGAGCGGCCCCGCGAGTTTCGATTCGGCTTGCGCGCGGTCCACGTCCGCTTGATACGCCGCCTGTTTGATCGCGCTATCGCGTACGGCTTGGGCCTTGATCGCAGCCGACGACTGCTCGGTCTCGGTCGCTTCGCGATCGGCTCGAGCGGCCGCGATGCGCGCGTCCTTCAGGATCGCGACCGCGTGCGGCTTCGCGAGATTTTGAATGTAGCCGGTGGGGTCGTCGATGCCTTGGATCTGCAACGAGTCGATGACGAGCCCCAGTTTTTCCATCTCGGTGCCCGATGCGGAACGCGTCGCCTCCGTCAGTTTGTCGCGTTCGCGAATCAATTCTTCGACCGTGAGGCTGCCGCAGATCGCACGGAGATGCCCCGCGAAGACGTTTTGAATGCGCGTGTCCATCTTATCTTGCTGGTCGAGAAAACGCCGGGCGGCGTTCGCGATCGAGACGAAGTCGTCGCCGACTTTGTAGATGACCACCGCCTTGATATGGACGGGGATGCCTTGCTGCGTTACGCAGTCGACCACGAGTTCGGCTTCGTTGAGATCGAGCGAGAGTTTGCGCACGACCTGCACCCCCGGCAACACGAACGTGCCGTGCCCGGTCACGATCTTGAAGCCCATGCTCTCGCCGATGCCCGACGCGTTCGGTGGACCGTGCTGGCGGAATCCGGAGATGATGAGCGCTTCGTTCGGTTCGGCGACGCGCCACATCGCGCGGAACAGCGCGAACCCGAGCCCAAGCGCGACGAGGACGCAAACGCCGGCCACGACCGAAAGCGTAACCAGTGCGGAGGAAAGGACCATGGGGCGACTCCTTGCGGCGGGAGGCCGCAGCGTTTTAAGCTCGGGAGACGACGACCGTTCGCGGGGGATAGTGCTCGATCACGACGATCCGCTCGCCGCGCTCGATCACCGCGTCGCGCGCATCCGCGTACGCGTGGAACGCTTCGCTGCCGCCGCGGACGGACAACATGACCTCGCCGACTTTATTCGGCGCGATCGTCCCGGTCACCCGACCCAGCTTCCCCACGACGTCATGATCGATACTCAGCGGACGAGGCCTCCGGCGGCTCCTACTCGGCCGGCGCGCGCGAGTTGCAACGCGTCACGGCTCGACGAGAAGCGGAACGTCCTCCGAACCCGCGATCCCGAAATCGAGATTTTCGCGCGGGTCGGCATGCACGTCGACGAAGCGTACGTCGACCTTATCGTACGTTCCCGCGTCCCCCGACACCGCACCGTCCGACGACTCGTCGGAGAGATACCACGAGCCGTCCACGAGCGCGTAGTCGACGGTCCACAGTCCCGCGCCCGTGGCCTTGAGCGTGAAGTTACCGTCGGTTCGCAGCCGGACCGTCTGATCGTTCGCTTCATCCACGTAGAGCTCGCGCACGCGGTACGTGCCGGGGTTGCCGAGCGGCCGCAGCTTCAAGTCCCAGCACGCCACCCCGTCGACGGTCGCTTCGCCCGCGAGCCGAACGTCGTAATTCCGTTTGACCGCCGTGACCGTGCCGATCTCGCGCGGCGCACCCGGCGCCGGCGTCGGCACGTCGCCCGGAAGCGGCGCGTCGTCCGGCGTGGGCGCCAACCCGAACGCGTACGTGACCGCGAGCCGCGGCGTGCCGATCACGTCCTTCATCGCCTCGCCGTCGCCGCCCACGCCGAAAGCAAAGAAGTCCAGGTTCGTGCCCTTCGCGCTCACGGGGTTCGCCGTTTCCTCGTCGCTGATCGTGCGCGCGACGACGCGGCCCGCGGGCCAGCGTTCGAACGTACGATACGTCCGCACGGTCGTCGTCGTACCTTGCGTGCCGGTGATGCGCACGCCGTACGCAAGTTCCGACGGGTACTGCCGCGCGACGAACGCCGCGCGCGTGCGCGCGAAGATCGCTTCGGCCTGCGCGTCGGGCGGCTGCGACGGCGCCGGGGCCGGCACTACGCGGACCGTCCGCCGAGCGCGCGCGCGAGCCGGAGCACCGCTTCACGTGCCGTCGTCTCGTCGAGGTCCCCAAATCCCAGCCGGAGCGCCGCGGGTCCGCTCCGCGTCGGGTACCACGGGTCGGCGGGCATCACGAGCACGCCCTCGCGCGCGCACGCGTCGAACGCGGCCATGCTCGAGAGACGCGCGGGTAACGGCAGCCACATGGTCGTGCCGGCCGCGGGCGGCGCGACCTCGGCCCACGGCAACGCGGCGGCGAGTGCGCCCGAGAACGCGTCGCGCCGCGCGCGATATAGCGCACGCGCGGCGCGCAAGTGCTTGGGATAGGCGCTCGATTCGAGGAAGCGCCAGAGCGCGCGTTGCGAGAGCGTCGACGTAAACGAATCCGCACGCATCTTCGCGGACTCGAGCGGACCGCGCAACCCGCCCCGCGCGTACACGTAGCCGACGCGCAAGGCCGGAAAGATCGATTTCGAAAGGCTTTCGATCAGCACGACGCGCCCGTCGGTATCGTGCGCGGCGAGCGGCGCCGGCGCGGTGCCTTCGTAGGTGAAGACCCAGCCGGTCTGATCTTCCAAGATCACGACGTCGTAGCGGCGCGCGAGTGCCACGATCGCCTTCGCGCGCCGATCGGGGAGCACCGCGCCCGTCGGATTCTGCGCGAACGGATTGACGTAGAACACGCGCGGCCGGTACTCGGCGAACACGCGCTCGACGTCGTCGACACGGATGCCGCCGTGGTCCGCCGCGATCTCGACGTACGTCGCGCCGCGCGCGTCGAACACGCCGAGCGTCGGCGCGTACGACGGCGATTCCGCGGCCACGACCGCGCGACTCTCGAGTAGCGTCGTCGCGAAGATATCGGCGGCTTGCTGCGCGCCCGAACAGACGACGATGTCGCCGGCTGCCGCCGGGGCTCCCCGCGCGCGCAGCTGGCGGGCGAGGGTTTCGCGCAAGTCGAGATCGCCGCTACCCGAGGCGTACTGCATCGTCTCCGGCGGGTCGTCGGCGAACGTACGCCCGATGCACTTTCCGAATTCGGCGAGCGGAAACGTTTCGGGCGCCGGATGGCCGGTGGCAAGCGAGATCGCACCGGGCACCGTCGCGCGCGCAAGCCGCTCGAGCACGCCCTCCATGCGCGCGCGCGAAACGCCGCCGATGTCCGGCTCCCAGCGGCGCGCGAAGGGCGCGCTCGGCGCGGGCGGTTGCGTCACGAAGGTGCCCTTGCCCACGCGCGCGATCGCCCGGCCGCGCGCCACGAGCGAGTCGTAGGCCTGCGACACCGTTACGAGCCCGACGTGCAGTTCCGCCGCGAGTTCGCGCATGCCGGGCAGCCGGTCGCCCTCGCGCAGATCGCCGCGCTCGATGCGGGCTGCGAAATCGTCTGCGAGCTGGACGTAGAGGGGCCGCTTGTCACGCTGGTCGAACGCGAAGTTCACGCGGATGCGTCGAGCCGGTATCCGATTCCGCGTACGGACGAGATCTGCAGCACGGCGCCCACTTCGCCGAGTTTCTTGCGAAGCGCCGCCACGTGCACGTCGACGACGCGCGTGGGCACGCCCGACACGTCGTTCCAGACGCGTTCGAGAATTTGCGCGCGCGTGAGCAACCGCCCATCGGCCTCGCCGAGAAACCAGAGAAGCCGGAACTCCAGCGCCGTGAGCGCCACCGAGCGTCCGTTCTTTTCGAGCGTATGGAGGTCGCGTACGAGCGCCGCATCGCCGAGCTGCAAGCGGCCGTCGTTGTCGCGCAGCCGGGCGCGTTCGCGCCGCCGCAAGAACGACCCGATCCGCGCGACCAGCTCGTTTCCGGAGAACGGCTTGCTGATGAAATCGTCCGCGCCGAGCCCGAGGCCGCTCAGTTTGACCTCTTCGCTCGAATGGCCGCTCACCATCAGGATGTACGCGTCGGCCGTCTCGGCAACCGTCGTACAGACGTCGAGGCCCGACATATCGGGCAAGCCGATATCGAGCAACACGACGTCCGGCTTGTAGGTCTTCACGAGATCGAGCCCTTCGCGCCCCGTGCCGGCAATGCGCGTTTGATAGCCGGCCCGCGCGAGCATCGTCTGCTCGAACGCCGCGATGTCGGGATCGTCCTCGATGATGAGGATCCGGCCGCGAATTTCCTGCGTGGTCATGGGGAAGCTACATACTTAGACGGGTGCGGCGAGGTCTTCCCCTTCGGCAACCATCAATTGACGTCGCGCGACGCCTTCGTCGGCGGCCGCGAGCGCGACCGCGCGCGCGACCGCGACGACCACCCGCGTATCGAACACGCTCGGTACGACGTACTCCGGGCCGCGCTCCTCGTCCGTGATGATCGCGGCGACCGCCTCGGCGGCCGCGAGCTTCATGCCGTCCGTGATCACCGAGGCGCGGCAGTCGAGCGCGCCGCGAAAGATTCCGGGGAACGCGAGCAGATTGTTGACTTGATTCGGATAATCGCTGCGACCCGTCGCCATGACCGCCACGTAGGGCGCCGCGAGGTCGGGCGAAATCTCGGGCGTCGGGTTCGCCATCGCGAAGACGATCGGATCGCGCGCCATCCGCTGCAGGTCTTCGGGTCGCAGGATGTTCGGCGCGGAGACGCCGATGAAAACGTCGGCGCCGCGTAAGACTTCCGAAAGAGAACCACGCCGGTTCTCGCGATTCGTGTGCTCGGCGAGCCACGTCCAATGCGAGTTGTCGTACTGATCCTGACGGTTGATCGCGCCGGACCGGTCGACCGGGATCACGTCGCGCACGCCCTTCGCGAGCAGCATTTTCATCGTTGCGGTCCCGGCGGCGCCGCTGCCCGCGACGACGACCGTGAGATCTTGCATCCGCTTGCCGACGACCTTCGCCGCGTTGATCAGGGCGGCGAGGATCACGACCGCGGTGCCGTGCTGATCGTCGTGCATCACCGGGATGTCGAGGCGTTCTTGCAACCGGCGCTCGATCTCGAAGCAGCGCGGCGCCGAGATGTCTTCGAGGTTGATGCCGCCGAAAATAGGCGCGATGCGCACGACCGTCTCGACGATCTCTTCGACGTTCTTCGTATCGAGGCAAATCGGAAACGCGTCGATGTCCGCGAACTGCTTGAAGAGCATGCACTTGCCCTCCATGACGGGCGCCGCCGCGAGCGGACCGATGTCGCCGAGGCCGAGCACCGCCGTGCCGTCGGTGACGACCGCGACGCTGTTGCGCTTGATCGTCAATTGGAACGCTTTGCCGGGGTCCGCGGCGATCGCGAGCGAGACGCGCGCCACGCCGGGCGTATACACCTTCGAGAGATCGGTGCGGGTCTTCACCGGAATCTTCGGTTCGACCGAAATCTTGCCGCCCAAATGCGCGAGGAACGTGGCGTCCGACACGCTGACCAGACGCACGCCGTCGAGCCGCTCGATCGACGCGCGCACGGCGTTAGCGACCGCATCCGATGCCACGGTGACCGTCACGTCCCGCGTGACGCTCTGCTTGCCGACGGAACGCATGTCGACCGCGTCGATGATTCCGCCCGCGTCGCCCACCGCGGAGGCCAGTGCACCGAAGGCTCCCGTGGACGAGGCCATTTCCAGGCGCATGATGAGCGTGTAGCCGATCGCGTGAGCTGCCATGACCCGATGCCTTAGTGGACTTCACCGTCCGCCCCTGGTTCAGGTTCCCGAGACGGTCATCTCCGCGATGCGAATGGTCGGGGCCACGATCCCTTGATCGAACACGAGGTCGTCGGCGACCGCGTCGAGCGCACCGAGCATCGAGACGAGGTTGCCCGCAATCGTGAATCCGTCGATCGGGCGGCCGAGTTCCCCGTTCTCGATCAGGAAGCCGCGCGCGCCGCGCGAGTACGTCCCGGTGACCGACTCCGTCGCGAATCCGATCGTATCGGTCACGAACACGCCGCTCGCGGTCGACGCGACGAGCGCCTCGACGGTGCCGGCGCCCGGCAAGAGATAGAAATTGTTCGGCCCGATGCCGCCCCCCGACGCATTCCCCGTACTCGCCGCGCCGAGCCGCCGAGCGTAATACGTGTCGTAGAGAAACGTCTGCAAGACGCCGCCCGCGACGACGACCGTGCGCCGCGTCGCAACGCCCTCCGAATCGAAGGGCGACGTGCCGAGGCCGTTCGGCAGGCGCCCGTCGTCGACGATCGTCGCGAGGTCGCTGCCGATGCGATCCCCGATGCGGTTAGCGAGAAATGAATTTCCGATGGCGACGTTCGCGGCGTTGACGGCCGCGAAGAAATCGGAGAGGACGAGCGACGCGACGTCCCGATCGAAGACGACCGCGCAGCGCATCGTCGCGGGTTTGCGTGCGCCGATCGACGCGACGGCTTTGCGCGCGGCCTTGCGTGCGATCGATCCGATCGGTTCGAGCGCCGCATACGAACGCGCCGCCGAGCCATACGAACCCGGACGCTTGTCGTCGCCGTCGCGCGCGATGGGCGCCGTCGATGCGGCAACCTGCGACGAGCGATACGACCCGGCGAAGCCGTAGGAGTTCGCAAGCGCGAACGTCGAGGTCGCGTCGGCGATGCGAGAACCGCTCGAATTGAAGATACGCGAATCCGTGTCGCGGACGACCGCCTCGAGGGTGAGGGCGTCGGCAATCTTCTCTTCGGCAGGACGCGCGCGCACGTCGCCCGCGTAGGTCGCAAGCTCGGGCCAATCGACGGCAAAGCCGCCGGGTTCCGGCAGTCCGCCGTGCGGATCCGCGGCGACGAAACGGGCGGCATCGACGGCCTCGCGGACGAAGGCGCGCAGCCGCTCCGGTGCGAGATCGCTCGTCGAGAGCGTGGCCTTCGCACCGCGGTCGAACACGCGAAGGGTGACGCCGCGCGCGACGGATTGCTCGAGTTTGACGACCTCGGCCGCGCGTGCTTCGGTACTGAAGCGATCGGAGACCGTATAGGAGGCGTCCGCCTGCGTCGCGCCCGCACGCATCGCAAGCTCGACGACCTCGCGCGCCACGTCGACCTCATCCGGCAACGCCGGAACCTCCGACGGTCACGCTCGCGAGTTTGACGGTCGGCATCCCGACCCCGACCGGGACGTACTGCCCGCCCTTGCCGCACGTGTAATAGCGGCCGGCCAAACGGCCGTCGTTCCCGACCATCGTGACGCGGTTCATCGCGTCGGGCCCGTTGCCGATTAGGCTCGCACCGCGCAGCGGCGCCGTCAGTTTGCCGTTCTCGATCAAATAGCCCTCGGCGAGCATGAAGACGAAATCGCCCTTGCTGATCTCCACCTGACCGCCGGCGAACGACGTCGCGAAGATGCCGCGCCGCACGGAAGCGACGATCTCGTCGTAGGTCGAATCGCCGTCGGGCATGTAGGTGTTGCACATTCGCGGCTGCGGCATGAACCGGAACGACTGGCGGCGGCCGCTCCCGGTCGAATGCGCGCCCATCAAGCTCGCGTTCTGACGGTCTTGCATGTAACCCCGCAGCACGCCGCGCTCGACGAGCACCTTGTGCTCGCCGGGCGTCCCCTCGTCGTCGACCGCCACCGTGCCGCGTTCTCCCGGCAAGTTACCGTCGTCGAAGATCGTCACGAGTTCGCTCGCGACGCGTTCGCCCACGCGGCCGCTGTAGAGCGACGTGCCCTGCCGGTTGAAATCGCCTTCGAGGCCGTGGCCGACCGCCTCGTGCAGCAACACGCCGCCGCTGCCCGCCCCCACGACCACTTCCATTTCGCCGGCCGGGGTCTCGACGGCATCCGAGTTGACGCAGGCGATGCGCGCGGCCTCGCGGGCGACGTCTTCGGGCGAGCGTCGCTCGAAGAAGTCGACGCTCGTGCGGCCGCCGTCGCCGCAGAAGCCCGTCCCGCGCACCTTTCCCGCCGCGACACATTGCACGCCGAGCGTCACGAGCGGCCGCCGATCGCTGACGAACCGTCCGTCGCTGGTTGCGATCGCGACGTCTTGCAGTTCGACCGCGAAGGTCGCATTGACGGTCGCGATACGCGAGTCGGCCGCGCGGCCGGCGACGTCGGCGCGCGCGAGGAAATCCACGTACGTCGCAGATTCCGCGCGCAAGCGCAGCGGCTCCGGGTCGCCGTACAGGCCGATCGCAGCCTCGGGGCCCGCCGGGAGATGCACCGACTCGACCCGCGCTCCGCCGCCCGTCGCGATCAGTGCGGCGACGCGCGCGGTGTCGAGGAGCGCACCTTCGCTGAGATCGTCCGAGTAGGCGTAACCGGCGCGCTCCCCGGAGACGACGCGGATTCCGACGCCGCACGATACGCCGATCGCGCCTTCGTGCACGCGACCGTCTTGGAGCCGAAACGAGCGCGTGACCTTGTATTCGTAAAACGCATCGGCGTAATCGCCGGAACCGAGCGCGCGGGTGAGGACCCGTTCGAAGGTCGAGGCATCGGGACGCATGACCGGCCCCGTTTCGCCGAACGCCGCGACCCTGCCCTCCGCCTGTCGAACGGCGGTTACCAGCGGGCGATCGGGTCGGCTTTTCCGGTTAGGGTGGGTTGGATGGGAGGGACGTCGGCTTTGAGGGTGAGGCCGTACAAATCGCCGCCCTGATCGAGGACGTACATCCACTCGCCGTCGACGACCGGCGGCATACGCACCAGGGCGGCCGTCGTCAGCACGGGCGTACCGTTGTTGAGGACCGTTCCGGTCGTCGCATCGAGCGCCCACAACTGGCTCTTGCCGCCGATGGTCGGCGAAGCGACGAAGACCACGTTACCGGCGGTGACGGTCGGCGCGGAACGCGGCTGGCCGTCGTGGGATCCGATGGAATACGAATCGGAGCCGAACTGCGAACTCCAGACGATCGACGGCGTCTTGCAGCCGGTCATGCCGATCGCGACCATGCCGGGCGGGCGTATCGATCCGCCCGTCGCGGTGGGCACATTCGCATAGTAGAGTCCGGTGAGCGGCGAATAGGCTCCATTGCCGATGTAGGCGATGGTATCTCCCCCCACGGAAAATTGGAAGCTCCCGACGGGACCCGCGCCGATATTTTGCGACTCGTAGAAATTCAGCAACCCGGCCTTACCTTGAATCGCGGCAACCGCCGGACATCCGACGGGACTGAAGAGGACGGGCGTGCCGGAAAGATCGAGATTTTGCTCGGTCTTACTGAAGCCATAATGCACCGCGTGACTGCCGAGCACGGTCGTCAGATCGCCCGAGAGACGCACGAGGTGTTCGCCGTAGCCGATTTGTTCGTTGGTCGTGGTCGCGAAGGGCGGCTGCGGCCCGATCTTCCCCGCATTGATGTCGGCGTTGCCGACCCCGATGAACACGTTGCCGCTGCCGCCGACGGCCGCGCCGCCCCAGCCCCAAATGCCGCCTCCGCTATAAGGGCCGCCCTGTCCGTACACCGTGTAAAAAGTGTTCGCAAGCGTCATCGTGGCGGCGTCGACCGCGTAGAGCGCGCCGCGCCACGACGAAAGATCGCAGGTGGATCCCGTGCCGACGTACAGCATGCCGTTCGCGAGCGTCAAACCGGTATGCGCGAAATCGATCTCGCCCGGGAGATCCGTCGGCGTGATGTTCACCGATGCGAGCGTGTCGCCCGTAGCCGGGTCCAGCTTGTAAATCGTGATGGCCTGGGGCGCGTTCGGCGACGCGTTCGTATTGGCGACGGTGTAGACGACCTTCGCGACGGGATCGTACGCCGACGTGGCCTGAACGCCGAGCGTGAGCAGCGGGCCCCCGTCCACGCACTGCATCTGCTCGGTCCCGAACGACCGGTTCCAAACGCTCTTGCCGGTCGTCGCGTCGACTCCGAACGCGACGCCGTTTCGACCGCCCACGAAGAGCACGCCCTTGTGCGTGCCGATCGCCGTTGCCAGGATCGGCTGCGTTTGCGAGCCGCTCTCCCCGAGACTGAATTGCCAGCCGAGATGGAGCTGCGCGATATTCGCGTCCGTGAACATCTTCGTATTCGGGTTATAGCCCTCGTGCGCCATATTGTAGCCGTACATGGGCCATGCATTGAGCGACGCGGTCGCGACGGCCGAGACCGCCTCCCCGTCGACGCTTCGGGCCGACCCGGCATCCGTCGTTAGCGGAACCGTTCGGCCGCCGCCCGCCCCCCCGCAGCCCGCGCAAAGCACGGCGAGCGCGATCGCCCGAAGGAATACGAAAAGACCGAGGCCGCCGTAGCGGGAACGTAACCTACCCATCGAGTGATTAGCTTCTCCGATCGGCCGAGGAAAGAAAAGGGCACGCCGAACCGATTTAGCGAGACTTTCGGCCCAGTCACTTCGTGGCAGCGATCAGTACGTTGCGATCGCGTCGAGCGCCCGATCCATCTCCGTATAGACGTCGTCCGCGTTCGCATCGCCCGAATTGACGATGAACGCGAACGACACGCGACCGTGGTGCAGCGTCTGCACGATCCCCGCGAGCCCGTTGACGCCCTCGATGTGACCGCTCTTGGCGCGGGTGCGCCCGAGCGCGGCGTGGAGATCGTGGTGCTTCACGGTGCCTTCGAAGCCGACGCGCGGCAGGTCGCGTACGAACGTGTCGCCGAACGGCGAGCGCACCTCGGCGGCGAGCAGTTTCGCGAGCGTGAGCGGCATGATCCGGTCGCTCGGCGCGAGCCCGCTGCCGTCGTAGACGGCCATGCGATCGTGCGGAACGCCGAGCCGCGCGAGTTCGGCCTTCTCGACGGCGACGCCGGCGCCGTCGGTTCCCGGCCGTCCGGCCGTTTCGCCGAGGATCCGCAGCAGCGTTTCCGCCGTGTGGTTGTTCGAATCGACCAGCATCTCGTGTTCGATGTCCGCGAGTTGCGCCGACGGGTGTTCCCAGAGCAGAACGGCTTCCGACGGTGCGGGACCCGTGTGATACCCGCCGGCGAGCGTGATCCCGCGCGCCTGGAGCATCGCCGCGACCGCACCGCCGACGTACCCCGCAATGCCGAAGATCGGCTTGTAGAACACTTGCGTCTCGCCGTGCACGACGTAGCCGTCGAGCACGTACGCGTTGTGCGGTTCGATCTCGGCTGCCTCCGCTTCGCTTGCGCCGAAGGTCGGCATGTCGGTCTTGCGCTCGATCGAGACGTTCGAATCGGAGCCGTTCGTCGTGGCGATCGAACCCACGAACGAGATCGAAAGGTTGTCGGGCACGGGCTTGACGTGCGCGCTGCCGCCGTTCGGGTCGGGAGCGACGTCGAATTCGACCGTGTCCTGGTCGAGCGAGATCGCGCTCGTGCCGGCCGCGTAATCGTAGTCCAAATCGTCCGGATCCCAGTGCGGGTTTTGTTCCGGGCCCGAGAACGCGGTGTCGTCGATCGCGAGCGCACCGTCGATCTGCCGGATGCCGCTGCGCGAGAGCACGCCGACGCCGCGTCGCAAATCGTCGGACGTCAGCGTCGGATCGCCTCCGCCGACGAGCCAGATGCCGCCGCGCAAGACGCCGCTCGGATCCGGCGCTTGACTCGCGACGAAGCGCGTCTCGAAGCGATGCTTCGGTCCTAAACGATTGAGCGCGGTCGCGCCGACCAGCAACTTGAGGGTCGATGCCGGCGCGACGGGCGTCTCGCCGCGCCGATCGAAAAGCGTTTCGCCGTCGGCCGAGGTGACGACGATGCCGGTCTCGCGCTCCGTGATCTCATCTGAGAAAATCGCTGCAAGGTCGCGCGCGAGCGACGCACGATCGTCCGCGCTCCACGCGGGCGGTGGGGCGAGCGCGCGCGCAAGCTTCGCGGCCGGACGCGCCGTCGCAACGGACGTAGCGCCGTGCGACGACGCACCCGTCTCGCCACCGCCGCAAGCGGCGAGCAGGCCGGCCAGTAGGCTTGCAACGACCGCGAGCCGACGGTGTCGTCTCAGATTCCCGCGCCTCCTTCGAAGAACACTTCGGCCGGCCCCGAACGGCCGGCGAACGCGATCGTCTCGAGCAGTGCGATCCACGCGCGGTCGCCGACGCCGTCGCGCAAGCGCAGCGACGGCCGCGTCGCGCGCAGGCAATCCTCGCGCAGGATCGTCATGCCGAAGCGACGCGCGCGGCGCATCGATTCGAAGGCCGGCGCGCCGTATTCGATGAGGCCGATGCCGCGCGCGAGTTCCCAGCGAAAGATCGCGCCGGCCGGCGCCACGAACGAAAAGTGCGTGCAGTACTCGAGGTAGCGCTCCCACTTTCCGTCGCCCAGGAAATCGCCGCGCGACGATTTGATCTCATAGATCCGGACTTGCCGCGTGTACTTCGCGATTCCTACGACGTCGAAGCGCAGGCCCGTATCGCTCGGCCGGAATTCGTTCGCGACGTAGGCATACCCGAGCCCGCGCATCCGATCGGTCGCAAGCGCGCGCAACTCCGTCGTCGCGAGCCGCCGGCCCGCGGCGGGCGTGAGCGGAATGTAGTCAAGCACGGCCGTGCCGCGCGGCGCTCGCCACGGGCTGCACGCCGCGCGCGCCCGGTTCGCGTTCCCAGCGCAGGATCGCGATGCCGTCGGGCTCGAGACCCTCGCACCACGTAAAATAATACGCGCGCGGCGTCGTGCCGCCGAAACTGTACGGATGGATGCCGCCGTCGGTCACGCGCGCACACGCGCGGCGCAGGTGCGACGCGATATCGGGACGCGTCGCGAGCGGTTCCTTATCGACGAAGAGCGCGCGCTCCGGCCGTTCCGCGTCGGTGTACCAGTGGCGCGATTCGCGGCCCTGCCAGTTGTAGCCGATCACGATCGGCGTGATCCCCGCATCGAAATCCATCACCGACGATAACCCGTAACCGTCGGTCATCACCACGGCGTCGCGCTCGGTCGCGAGCTTCTTCGCGTCCTTCGCGACCATCGCATACGTCATGATCTCGAAGGGTCCGCCGTTGCGCAGCTGCGCGCCCGTCTCGCGATTGACGATCTTGTAGATCGGTATCGGAGCGAACGTGACGGCCAGAATCGCCGGCACGAGGATCGCGCCCGGCACGACGCAGATCGTCGACCAAACGATTTTGAGCCGATGCGAGAGCTGCGTGTAGGCGACGCCGAGCATCGCCGAGAGCGAGACGAGCGTTCCGAAAATCCAGTGGATCTCGACGCGTTCGTAAAACGAAAGCACGGTCACCACGAGGAGTTGCGGGATCCCCGTCCACGCGAGAAAGGCGCTACGCGGCCGCAGCGCCAGGAGCAGCACGGCGACGAAGATACCGGGCGAATACGCTGCCGCCTGCGCCGCAAGCAGCTGCGCGACGCGGGCGATCGAAAACGAATGCGTCTCCTCGTGCCGGTACACGAGCCCGAAGAGGAACGTGACCCAATGATGGCTCGCATTCCACGCGACGCACGGAGCGAAGAGCAGCGCCGTCGTCGCGAGCGCGAGCGGAAGACCTCGTCGCCACACGTGCCGCATCCCCGGCGTCAGCGCGTAGGCGCAGACGCCGAAGAGCAGCGCGAAGCCCAGCACCCGCGAGAGCAAGACGCCCGCGACCGCCGCTCCGAACCCGATCCAGTCGAGCGACCGGCCCGATTGAAACGCGCGCGCGCCGGCCCAGAGCGCGAGCGCCCAAAACATCAGATACGGGCCGTCCGGTGAGGCGGATCCGAACGCGAGCGAGGCGAGCGGCGTGAGCGCGAGCGCGAGGGCCGCAACGGCGCCCGCGCGGCGATCGTGCGTGATCGTTTGAGCGCAGCCCGCGATTGCGATCGACGCAATCGCACCGCAGAGCACGAACCCGAGGCGCACGAATCCGGGCGTCTGGCCGAAGACCGAGAACAGGGCGATCGTCGCGGCGACGGCAGGCGGGTGGTCGACGTAGCCCCACGCCAGATGCCGGCTCCACTCCCAATAATACGCTTCGTCCCCGGTGAGCGGGAGCGTGAACGCGACGATGCCGCGCACGACGATGACGAGGCCGACGACGACCCAAACGAGGAGCGTCACTCGTGCGGCTCCACCAGTCCCCCGTTCACGCCGATCGTCATGCCGTTGATAAAACTCGCTTCTTCGGAGATGAGGAAACGCACCGCGTACGCGACGTCTTCCCACGACCCCGCATGGCCGGTCGGATTGTTGGCGACGATGGCACGCGACCCTGCGCGATCGACGGACTTGTCCCGGATGTCGCCGGGCTCGATAACGTTGACCGTGATGCCCCGGATCGCTTCTTCGAGGGCGAGGGTGCGCGCGAACGTCACCACGGCGGCTTTGGCAGCTCCGTAGAGACTCATGCCGCGTGCCGGCAAGGTCAGGTGCGTGCCGTTCATTCCAAAGTACACGAGCCGCCCGTACCGTTGCGCGCGCATGGCGGGCAGGGCCTCGAACGCGCCCTCCACGGCGCTCTGGAAGTTGCCGGCGATCATCGCGCGCGCCATGTCGGGCGTCGAGTTCTCGAAGAGCTTCACGACGATCGGCCCGACGGCGTGAACGTAGGCGTCGATGCCGCCGAGGGCGTCGGCCGCCTCGCGCACGCTGCGCGCCGTTTCGCCCGGGCTCGCGTGATCGGCCGCGATCGCCGCGGCTTCCCCACCGCCGGCCGCGCGGACCGCGGCCTGCGTGGCTTCGGGACCCGTTCCGCCGGGCCGGTAGGTGAAAGCCACGCGGTATCCGTGGCGCGCGAGGTCGATTGCGACCCCGCGCGCCAGGCCGCTTGCGGCGCCGGTAATGAAGGCTCGGCGGTGCTCGCTCACCGGGCGACTATACCGTGCTGAGCTGGAGTTTCTTCTGCGCGCTCTCGCGCGTCCGAGGGTCCGTCGAGGTGACGGTCACGCCGATCGAGGCGCTCGGGAACGTCCGCACGTGAACCGGAATCGCGAAGTTCCCGTCGGGCCCGGCCGTCGTGTCGTTCGTGAAGTTGCCCGAACCGAACGCGAACGATTCGCCCGCGAAATGAGCGGCGGAGCCGGCGTCTACGTGAACGAGGGCGTTCGGGACGGTGTGGCCCGTGACCGTGAAGTCTCCGCCGACGGCGTCCCCTTCGGCCGGCGACGAGATGCGCAGCACGTTATGGTCGGGCTCGCTGCCGGTCGTGAAGCGCCAGGTTTCCGCGAACGGCGCCCCGCCTTGCACGGTTCCCGTAACCGAAACGACGTGCGGCATCGATTGCAGCGGCGAGGGCGGCGCGTAGATGAACCCGCTGCCGGAGCGGGTCGCGGCGCCCGTTACGTCGAGACCATCGAGCTGGACGCGGACGCTATTGGGGTCGACGGGCTGCGCGAAGGTCGCCGAGATCGTCGGGCGGCGCGAATCGACCGACGCGCGCCGGGCGGGCTCCAGGTCCGTCAGCACGTGCGTTTCGGGCGGCGGTCCGCCCGGCGGCGGTCCCTGCATGGCGGCCTGACCGCCGCCCGGGCCGCCGCGCGTGTTGAGCGCGACGATCTGGTTCGTGGCGTCGTAATTCACGCCGGCGCCGAGCGCTTCGGAAACGAAGCGTAGCGGCACGTAGGTGCTCGCGCCGATCACGAAGGGCGCGACGTCGACCGTGCGCGGCTGACCGTCCACCGTCGCCTGCGTCGAACCGATATGCAGCGAAATCTGGCGGCCGCGGCTCGTCGCGTTGATCGTGCCGTTCTCGTAGACGACGCTCGCGCCGAGCCGCTCGAAGACGCCTCGCAGCGGGACGAACACCCGCCCCGCGCGTTCGATCGGGGGCGGGTTGAAATCGGTCGGCTGACCGTCGACCGTTACCGAGAGCGCGAACGCCGGCAGGGCGGCGACGGCGAAAAGCGCGATCGCGCCGCCCGCGGCGGCGACTGAAGAATAACGAAGTTGCACGAGAGGTACCTCCGGAGGCTAAGGGGCCCCTAGGAGGTACCCCATTCCGGAACGCTCGCGCGCTCCGCGGGCACCGAAACCGGGAATTCCGGCAGCGCGTGCTCGATGCCGACCGCTCGCTTCGCCGCGCGCCGCCGCTCGCGGCGGTCGACCCAGCCCATCACGTACGTGTACATGACGGGAACGAGTGCGAGCGTCAGAATGAGGGAGCTCACGAGACCCCCGATGAGGACCGTGCCCATCGACGCGCGCTGCTCGGCGCCCTCGGTGATGCCGAGTGAGAGCGGCAGCATACCGAAGATCATCGCGAACGTCGTCATCAAAATCGGGCGGAAGCGCGTCGTGGCGGCCGCCAGCATCGCCTCGCGCACGTCGAGGCCCGCCCGTTTTCGCTGCTGATTCGCATAGTCGACGAGCAGGATGCCGTTCTTGGCAACGAGGCCGAAGAGCATGACGATCGCGATCAGCGAGAACAGGTTGAGCGTCTGGTGCCGGAGCGCGAGTCCGCCGAGCGCCCCGACGATCGCGACCGGCACCGAGAACATCACGATGAAGGGTTCGACGAAGGACCCGTAGAGCACGACCATCAGCATGTAGACGAGCACGAACGACGTCGCGAGCGCGAGGCCCATGCTCGAGAAGGTCTGATTATAGAGATCGGCGTCGCCGTCGGCGAGCGCGTGCACGCCCGGCGGAAAGAAGCCGGGGGTATCGATCTTTTTCTGCAGGACCGCAAGGATCGTGCCGAGCGAGACGCCGGCGTTGGGATCCACGTCGGCCGACACGCTCGCGATCCGCTCGCGCGCCTGCCGTTCGATCTTCGTGGGCGCCTTCGTCAGCGTGAACGAGGCGACGGAGCTGAGCGGAACCAGCATGCCGCTGGCCGCGCGGACTTGCAGCTGCCCGATCGTCGCGACGTCGTCGCGGCGTCCCGGCGGCAGCGCGAGACGCACGTCGGTCAGCCCGTTTTCGAGGCGCACGCGCGTTGCGACCGTGCCGCCGATAGCGATGCGGGCGACCGTGGCCGCGTCGGCAGGCGCGATGCCGAGCACGTTTGCGCGGCGCGCGTCGACGCGAATGTCGAGGCGCGGGCCTTCGTTCTCTTCGCCGGTCTGCACGTTGACGGCGCCCGGTTGTTGCCGGATCAGCGCCGCCAAGCGCCGGGCACCGGCATCGAGGCCTGCGTCCGGACCCGTCAACGTGAATTGGATCGGCGATCCGCCGCTACCGCCGCCGCCCATGGTCGCTACGTGATATTCGGCTCCCGGCACCGCGTCGCCGAGTTTCGAGGCCTGACCGAGGACGCGGTCGGTCTCGCGACGCCGGTCCTTCTTGAGGATGACCGTGAACTGCGCGAGGTTGCCGCCCGTGTCGTTGCTGTCGCCGACCGTCTTGCTGCCGATCGTTGAGAGCACCGATTCGACGCCGTCGATCTTCAAGAGCCGTTGTTCGAGATGCGACATCCCGCGTGCGGTGACCGCGAGCGGCTGCCCGACGGGATACTGCAGCGAACCGGTGAGGAGCCCCGTGTTCGACGCCGGCACGAATTCGGAACCGATGAAGCCGAGCGGCACGAGCGCGATCGAGCCGATCACGAGGAAGAGGCACACGATCGGCACGACGATCCGGTGCCGGAACGTCCACGGAAGCGCTTTCTGCGCGTACCACGCACCGAGCCGCTCGAATGCGTTTTGAAACCAGTTGGCCCACCACGGAACGCCCGTACTGCGGCGCTTGACCGACCAGCGGCCCGCGAGCAGCGGCGTCAGCGTGAACGAGACCAGCAGCGAGAACAGCGTCGCGACCACGATCACGATGCCGAACTCTTTCATGAACTTCCCGATGATGCCGGTCAGGAACGCGATCGGCGTGAAGACCACGACGTCGACGAGCGTGATCGCAACCGCGGCGCTGCCGATCTCGGTGCGGCCGTTGTACGCGGCTTCCAGCGGCGCTTCGCCCATGTCGCGATGGCGCGTGATGTTTTCGAGCACGACGATCGAGTCGTCGACCAGGATGCCGATCGTGAGCCCGAGGCCCATCAACGAGATCACGTCCAGCGTGAAACCGAGCAGCTTCATGACGATGAACGTGGCGAGCAGCGACACCGGTATCGCGATCATGACGACCGCGGCGTTGCGCCACGCGTGCAGGAACAGCAGCATCACGAGCGCCGTGAGGATGATGCCTTCGAGCAAGCTCTGCAGGACGCCGTTCACCGACGCCTGCGTGTACTCGGAGTCCGCGTCGACTTCGACGAACTTGATATCGGGGTTTTGAGCGGCAAGCTTCTTGAACTCGGCGCGGGCGCCCGCCGTCGTGTTCACCGTATCCGCGTCGTTCTGCCGTTCGACGGAAAGCAGGATCGAGGGCTGACCGTTGTAGTGCGATGGAAGCCGGTCTTCGACGTGGCCGTCCTGGACCGTCGCGACGTCGCCGATCTTGAGACTCGAGGCCGCGACGCCGATCTGCGAGCCGTTGAGCACCTGCATGGGAATCTGCAGGATGTCGTCGGGCTGCTGGATATCGGCGTGCACGGAGACGGTGGTCTCCTGCGTCGGCGAGTCCATGCGGCCGCCCGGCAGGTTCGCGTTGTTATAGGTCAGCGCGTTGTTGATGTCGAGCAGCGTCGTATTCGTCGCGAGCAGGTGGCTCTGATCGGGATAGACGTGGATCTCGCGCGCCGTGTTGCCCGCGGTCTGGACGTCGAGCACGCCTTTGACGGTCTTGAGGTCCGGCACGAAGCGCTGCGTGACGATGTCGGAGAGTTCCGCGGCCGAGTACTTCGGCGACGTGACGGCCTCGTCCATGATCGGCGAGTTCGAATTGCTAAACTTCTGTACCGTCGGCGGCGTGAGATCCTGCGGCATGTAGACGCGCGCGATATCGACGCGCCGCTGCACGTCGACCGACTCGTAGTTGAGATCGGTGTCGAGCTTGAAGCGCGCGATGATGACCGCGGAGCCTTCCTGCGCGGTCGCCGACAGGCGGTCGAGATTCTCCATGCCGTCGAGTTGATCTTCGATCGGCTTGACGACCAATTTTTCCATTTCCGCCGGCGACGCGCCCGGGTAGCCCGCGATCACGGCCACGACCGGAAACGCCACGTTCGGGAAGAGATTGATGCCGAGCCCCATGTACGAGATGACGCCGTACACCGCGAGACCGATGAAAAACATCGCGGTGATGACGGGACGCATGATGGCAAAACGGGTCAGCCGCACGAAGAAGCTCCTGGGACGGAGTGTGTGACGCCGGGATATACGGGGCGCACCCCCACATGTTTCGCGCCCGACGCGTCGTCACCCTGAGCCGGCCGCAGGGCACACCGACTAAAATCAAATGGGCCCGCGAGTGCGGGCCCGGGGGCATTGTCACCCTGAGCTTGTCGAAGGGTCAAGGCAAATCATGCGCGAGACTGGACTCGAACCAGCACGCCCTTGCGGGCGCTAGCCCCTCAAGCTAGTGCGTCTACCAATTCCGCCACTCGCGCACAGGGGGCAACCATTGACCGTCGGACCGGACAACTGCGGTATTGTATCGGAACGGTCCTGCGGGCGCAAGGGCGACGCGGTTTGACGGGTCGCGTTGCCGCGTAGTATCATTGTTATAACGTGCGGACTTCGCTCCATCGTATCGGCAACTCCCAGGGCGTCATCATCCCGAAGCCGCTCTTGGCGCAACTGGGGCTCGTCGGCGAGGTGGACTTGTCGGTCGAACACGACAAGATCGTCCTCAGGAAGGTTCGGCCCGCCGTTCGAGCCGGCTGGGCCGAAGATAGTAAGGCCATCGCCGCGGCGGGCGACGATCGCCTCGTCTGGCCCGAGTTCGGCAACGCCGACGACGGCGATCTCGTGTGGTAGCGCGAGGCGAAATCTGGCTTGCGAGGCTGGATCCTACCGTAGGAAGCGAGATCCAAAAAACGCGACCGTGCATCGTCGTATCACCGCGAGAGATGCACGACTTTTTGCGCTCGGTCATCGTCGCTCCCATGACGACGGCGAGCCGGCCCGCTCGTTACCGCATACCGATCCTTTTCGAGGGCAAACGCGGACTCATTTTGCTCGACCAGTTGCGCACGCTGGACAAAGCACGACTCGTCAAGCGTCTCGGCAAGGCGGGCACGAAGACGATCACGGCGACGCTGGCGACGCTGCAGGAACTCTTCGCGCCCTAGAGTTCTGTCTTACGCGCACCCTTCGACAGGCTCAGGGTGACGAAGCGCTCATTTCATCTTGGGGTCGAGGGCGTCGCGGAGGCCGTCGCCGAGGTAGTTGATGGCGAGGACGGTCACGAGGATGCAGAGGCCCGGGAAGATCGCGACCCACGGCGCGATCGACATGTTGGACTCCGCGTTCGAGAGCATGTTGCCCCACGACGCGGTCGGCGGCTGGATGCCGAACCCGAGAAACGAGAGCGTGGACTCGAGGATGATGACGCCTGCCACGTCGAGCGTGCCCTGCACGATGATCGGCGCCACGGCGTTGGGCAAGAGATGCCGAAATATGATGCGCAGGTCGCGGTTGCCGACCGCGCGCGCGGCCTCGCAGAACTCCTTCTCGCGCAAACTCAAGAACGACGCGCGGACCAGGCGTGCGACCGACGGCCACGACAGGCCGCCGATGATGGCCACGATCACGCCGAACCCGAGCGCGGCCTTGTTCGACGACGCCGCCACGATCGCCGTCAAGACGAGCAGGAGCGGCAAGAGCGGGATCGCGAGAAACACGTCGGTGATCCGCATCAGCGTGTAATCGACCCAACCGCCGTAATAGCCGGCGACGGCGCCGACCACCGTTCCGATCGCCAGTTCCATCAGCACCGCGAAGAACGCGATCGTGAGGGAGATCTGCGCTCCGAACATCAAACGCGAGAGCAGGTCGCGACCCGCGTCGTCGGTGCCGAGGATATGGTGCGCGATGCCGGGCGCGAGCGGATAGCCCGACCAGTTCGCCTGATCGATGTAGTTGGGATCCCACGGCGCGAGGAGTTTAGCGAACACGGCGATCAGCGTGGTCAGCAGCAGCACGACCGCGCCGCCGAGCGCGAGTTTGTGTTTGCGGAACCGCTTCCAAACGCCGTGCCGCTCGATGCGGACGTCGTCGTCCGCGACGGGAAGCGGGACCCTGGCAGGCGCTACCGTTACGGCCATCGCGAACCCCTAATCGTATTTCACGCGCGGATCGAGCCACGCGTACGCGACGTCGGCGAGCAGATTGAAAAACACGACGAGAAACGAGACGATGACGAGATAGCCCATCAACAGCGGGAAATCGAATTGCCCGAGCGCGTTCCAGAAGAGCCGGCCCATGCCGGGCCACGAGAAGATGTACTCGGTCACGACGGCGCCCGAGAAGAGTCCGGGCAACGAGAGCGCGACGATCGTCACGACCGGGATCATCGCGTTCTTGAGCCCATGCCGCAGGATGATCGTCACGCGGTCGAGACCTTTCGCCGCCGCGGTCCGGATGTAATCGGTCCGCATCACTTCGAGCATCGAACTGCGCGTGAACCGGCTCCAGATCGCGATGTACGCGAGACTGAGCACGAGCGACGGCAAGACGAGGTGCTGGAGCCGATCGCCGAGATCGAAATCGTCGCTCGACGAAATTCCCGCCGACGGCAACGAGAAATGGTATCCGAACGCCGTGACGCCCGCGACCGCGAACGCCAGCTGCATCATCAGCGCGAACCAGAAGACGGGCATCGACTGCCCGAAGAACGCGAAGGTCGTGATCAGATAGTCGATCCACGAATACGGCTTAACCGCCGCGATGATGCCGAACGTGATCCCGATGACGAGCGAGATCGCGAAGGCCGTACCCGCGAGCAACAGCGTCGCCGGAATGCGCTCCGTAATGGCCGTTACGACCGATTCCGAATTCGACGTCGAATAGCCGAGTTCGCCGTGTAAGAGCGCGAGGAGCCAGCGGAAGTAGCGCACGGGCAAGGGCTGGTCGAGTCCGAAATTGTGCCGCAGCCGTTCGATGTCGGCCGGGGTGATGTGCGGATTCGCCAAGTACGGACCGAGCGGCCCGCCCGGTACGTTGTTGAGAATCCAATACAGGATCATCGAAATGAGCAGCAGCAGCGGGATCGATTCCAGCGTTCTGCGGATGACGTACGTAGTCAGTGAAGGACGCCCTCCGGGGCCTCGCGCGAGTTGCGCGTCCCGTTAGGAGGGGATCGGCTGTTTTCCTGTAGGCGAATGGCCGAGCGCGCGCTCCGGAATCCCGAGGAGTCGCCGCGCGTCGTCGGGCGTCGCAACGGGCCGGCCGAGTTCGTTCGCGATGCGCACGACGCGCGCGACCAGCTCGTCGTTGCGCGCTAAGCGGCCCTTCGCGTAATAGATATTGTCTTCCAAGCCGACGCGCACGTGGCCGCCCATCGCGACCGCCACCGTCGCGAGCGGGAGCTGATCGCGGCCGACTCCCGCGACGGACCACGAGCAGCCCGCCGGCAGCGCGTCGACGAGGAAGCAGAGATTGCGAACGCTCGCCTCGAGCCCGCCCGGAACGCCGAGCACGAAGTCCACGTGTTGCGGAAAGCGCAGCAGGCCTTCCGCCGCCAGACGTTTGGCGTTGGCCAGGTGTCCGGCGTCGAAGATCTCCAGCTCCGGCACGACGCCGTAGCGCGCGATCTCGGCGAGAATCTCGCGCATGAGCGGAAACGAATTCTCAAACACGTCGTCGCCGAAATTGACGGTCCCGCACGTCAGGGTCGCCATCTCGGGCCGCAATCGCAGCGGCGCCGCCCGCTCGAGCGCGGTCATGCCGATCGCGCCGCCCGTCGTGAATTGCACGATGATGTCGGACCGGCTGCGAATCGCTTCGTAGGCCGCCGCGAAGCGATCCGGATCGGCCGTGTTGCTGCCGTCGTCGTTGCGGCAATGCACGTGGATGACCGCGGCTCCAGCGTCGCGGCAACGGGCGGCGGTCTCGCCGAGCTGCTCCGGCGTCACGGGAAGGTGCGGCGTCTGGTGCGGCATCACTTCCGCCCCGACGGCCGCCACGGTAACGATGAGCGGATCCATCTCCCGCCGCTTCGCGCCGCTCCGCCCCGCTCCCGCGCGCCCCTCGTCCGGTCGTTGTCGAGGACCCCCGTCGAGCGCCCTTCGACAGGCTCAGGGTGACGTGAACGAGGGCGTTGCGCGGATCACTTGTAACGACAGCGTCGCGCACGGGGCGGACGGCTGCGTCACCCTGAGCTTGTCGACGGGCGGCCCAGGACGGTCGCGGCGCGGGCGAGGAGCGCTCGGTCGAGGCCGAGGGCGGCCGCGAGCGTCAGGGCGTCCGAGTTCTCGGCCGCGGACTCGGTGACGCGGACCAACGTGTACTCCATGGCCGCCGCGATCCGTCCGAGCGCTTCGTGGAGCGCGAGCGGGCCCTCAGTAGACGCGGCCGGCGCGGCCGGGCCGTCCGTCGTAACGGGCAGCGGGCGGAGGCGCCCGGCGGCAAAGTGGGGCACGCCCGCGGCGGCGGCGATGCCCGCGAGGTGGGTGGTCACGAGGCCGGCCACGCCCCGCTCGGCAAGCGTTCCCAGGAGCGCGATCAGCAGCGCGCGGCCTTCGCGCGGCGAGGTCGTGCGCGCGAACTCGTCCACGAGCACGAGCGTCCGCCGCGCGGGCCGTTCGAGGAACGCGCGCAGGGCAACGACTTCGGTTCCGAAAGCCGAGAGCAGGCCCGTCTCGCCGTCGGCGACCGGCGCGCCGTCCCGGGCGGATGCCGGCCCGGGCCCGATGCCGAGCCAGGCGATCTCGTCGAAGAGCGGCAGCCGCGCCGCGCGCGCCGGCACCGGAACGCCGAGCGCGGCGCAGGCCGCCGTGAATCCGAGGGTCCGCAGCGCGACGGTCTTTCCACCCATGTTCGGCCCCGTCACGACGCCCAAGCCGTCGAGTTCGAACGAGATCGGCACGTAGCGGCGGCCGTGTTCGGCGAGCAGTTCCTCGAGCGGCGGGAAACGTGCTCCGTCGAGCGCGATGCCGCCCGCCGCGTCCAGCTCCGGCACCACGCCCGCATGCCGGGCAGCGAATGCGGCTCGCGCCGCGAGCAGATCCAAATCCCCGAGCCGCGCGCAGGCGCCGTGCAAAGCCGCCGAAGCCGCGGCAACGACGGCGGAAAGGCGCGCCCGGACGCCTTCCTCGACAGCCGCGACCCGCGCTGCGGCCGCGTCCCGGGCGGCGACGGCAGCGAGCGCTTCGGCGTCGAGCGCGAGTTCGCAGAGCAGATAGGTCGGGGCCTCGCGCACGACGCGAATCTCGGGCGGCAGCGTCGCGGGCGCCGCGTCGCGCATCAGCACGAACTCGCCGTCCCGGATCGTCGCGATGCCGGCGGCGGCCGCCGCCCGCGCCGCGAGGCGGCTCCGGGCGGCATCGCATGCGGCTTGAGCGGCGGCGGCGGCGTCTCGTGCCGAACGCAGCCCATCGTCGAAGGCGTCGTCGAGGTGGAAGCTCCGGCCCGGCCGGCGCCCCGGCGCGAGCGCTTCGGCGAGGGCGGGGTCGGGCTCCGGAACCGCGAGCGACGTGCCCGCGCAGAGCGCCGCCAGGTCGCGCAGCGCCTCGTCGAAACGCATCAAATCGAAGAAGTCCGCGTCCGAGAGGATCTCGCCGCCGCGCGCACGGCCGGCCGCGGGCTGGGGATCGGGTGCCGCGGCGAGCGCGGCCCGCACGCGACCGAGCCGCTCGGCGCCCGCTTCCGCCGCCACGCCGGCCACGCGGCCGGCTGCCGCGCGGGCGACTGCCTCATCGCCCGCCGCGTAAACGCGCTCCCGTGACAGGGCGGCGCGCCCGAAACCGCAGCCCGGCGCGAGTGCCTGCCGGAGCCGGTCGATGCCGCACGCGGCGGCGGTCGCGGCGCTCCAGGGCAGCGCTGCGTTCATGCGAACGCGCCGCCCACCGCGGTTGCGGCAAACACGTCGAACGTGGGAAGTCCGGTGCGCTCAGCGACGGCGCGAGCGAACGCGCCGGGTTCGAAGTTGCGCTCGCGCGAGAGCGGCGCGACCGTGCACGCAACCGGGCGTAGCCGTCGTTCCACGCGCAGGTCCAGACGCGCGGAGAGCGTCGCGAACGTCGAGCCGCCGAACGTGATATGCGTCGCGTCCGGCACGACGACGGCGCGCGACTCGCCGCGCAGCACCAAGTCCCACGCGTCCCCCGCAGTCAGGGCTCCCGGAATTCGCAGCGCGGGCGCGTGCGCGTCTGCGAGTGGGAGGCGAAGCCGCGCGACGAGCGCGCCCGCTCGATCCGCCGCGAGCGCCAGCGTCGGGGCACTCGCCGCGCCCACGGCGACCACGACCGCATCTGCGCCGCCGCGCAACGCCGCGAGCCGGTCGACCGCTCCGTCGACGAGCACGAAACCCGCCGCGCACCTCAGGGCGTCCGCCACCCGCCGAAGCGCCGCGGCACTTGGGGGGCCGGCGATCTCGAGATGACCGGCAGCCCGAATCCGCCCGAGGAGAATCCGGCCGAGCGCGCTCGTCTCGCCCGTGTCTTCGAAAATCTCGAGCGCCGGCGAACGCGGTACGAGCGCGGCGGGCAGCGCGACGAGCGCACCGGGCCGCAGGAAGAATCGGGGTTTGCGCGCGCCGTCGAGCGCGTCGACCGCCTCGCCGTCGCGACCGATCGAGCAGAGACCGAATGGCCGGCCGGCCCCGCCGAGCGCCCCGGCGAGAGCTCCGATAACGACCGATTTTCCTGCGTTCTTGCTCGTGCCGACGACGGCGAGCGACGTCGCACCGGTCGCGCGGGCGAGGTCGAGCATCGCCTGCGCCGGCTGCGTCGCCGTCATTCGGCGTGCAGGTACTTGAGCGTCGCGAACAAGCCGCCGGTCGCGATCAGGACGACGCCCGCGATCAGCCCGGCGCGTTCGCCCACGGTCGAGCCGAAGCGTTTTCCGAACGCGAGGCCGAGCGTCGTCGAGAGAATCGACGCGAGCGCGATCGCGCCGAGCGTCACGGCGATCGGCACGCCGATGTACACGATCGAGAATCCGATTCCGAGCGAGTCGAGACTGATCGAGAGGGATGCGAGCATCAAGCCCCAACCGGCGGAGAGATCGAGTTGCTCTTCTTTCGCGCGGATGCTCTCAACGATCATGTAGATGCCGACGCCGACGAGCGCGGTGAAGCCGATGTACGCCGCGACGTCGCCGATCGCACGGCCGGCAACCGCGCCGATGCCCGCGCCCACGAGGTTCATCCCGACCTCGGCCGACGCGAACGCAGCGCCGATGCGGAACTTCGCAGCGCGGGTGGTTCCGCGCATGCCGACGCCGACGCTCACCGCAAACACGTCGAGGGCGAGCGAGATCGCCACGAGTGCGACGCGGAGGACGGCAGCTATCATCGCCGCCGTTCTACGCCGATGCGCCTACGAAGACTTGCCGAAGATAACTATGCGCAGCGCGCCGCGGGCACGAGCAACGCGCGTACGGCCGACCGCAATTCTTCGAGCGTGAACGGCTTGTCGAGGAACGCATCGCATCCGGCGGCGCGCGCGCGGTCGCGCGCGAGCGGCCCGTGTCCGCTGATCATCAGGATAGGCATGCGCCCGGTCGCTTCCTCGCGTCGCAGGCGTTGCACGAACTCGAGGCCGTTGATGCCCGGTAACATGAAATCGGAAACGATCGCGTCGAACGGCGGCTGCGATGCCAAGAGTTCGAGCGCGGCTTCCGCGTCGCCGACGAGCGTCACGTCGGCCAGCGGCGCGAGTACGAGCTTGAGCAGCGCGCCGACGTCGCTATCGTCGTCCGCGACGAGCACCCGTTTTTGGCGCTCCGCTTGTTGCTGCTCCATGGTCCGTCGTTTCGTAGGTTGCAAAACGTCAGCCTCGCGCGAAGTGCGCGACCGCGGTAACGATTTCTTGGCAAAATCCTGGGAACGCGGAAGCGCGCGGCAGGGACCCGTCGCTGCGGCGGTCGAGCGTCGCGCATGAGTCTGATGCGAGCGGCGCTCGTCGCGCTCCTGATCCTCGTCGTGGCACCGCTTGCGAATCTGTTCTTCGCCGTAACGCCGGATGCGCTCGGCGCGGCGCTCGCCGCGCCCGCAACGGCGGGCGCACTGCGCACGTCGCTCTTCGCGTCGCTCGCGTGCGTCGCGCTCGCGACGGCGCTCGGCGTGCCCGCGGGTTACGCGCTCGCGCGGGGCGCCGCGTCCGTCCGCGGGATCGCGCTCGCCGTCCTCGCGCTTCCGCTCGCACTCCCGCCCGTTGCGTCGGGCATCGCGCTCCTGGGATTCGTCGGCACGCGGCAGGGCTTCGGCGGATTCCTCGGCGCGCACGGCATCACGATCGTCGATTCGTTCGCGGGGGTCGCGCTCGCCGAATTCTTCGTCTCCGGTTCGGTCGTGGCGATCGCTGCGACCGCCGCCTTTGCCGAGGTCGACCGGACGCTCGAAGAAGCCGCGCGGACGCTCGGCGCGGGGACGGGCCGCGTGCTCCTCACCGTCGCCTTACCGCTCGCGGCGCCGAGCATCGGCGCGGGAATCGTGCTCGCGTGGCTGCGCGCGATCGGCGAGTACGGAGCGACGTCGATCGTCGCGTATCATCCGACGTCGCTGCCGATCGAACTCGTCGACGCGCTCTCGGCGGACGGCGTCCCACGCGCGCTCGCGCTTTCCGAAGCGTTCGTCGCGTTCACCGCGGCGATTGCGTGCGTCGCGGCGCTCGCGCGGAGGCGGCTCGTCTGAGCCGGTCGAACGCCTTGGTCTCGATGGCAGTCATCGATCGTCTCCTCGCACCGAACTCCGCTTTTCAGTCGCGCTTCTTCTTCCTCGCGCGCCGCTTCGTCGCCGGCGAAACGACCGCAGCCGCGCTCGCCGCGGTCGAAGAACTGCGCGCCGACGGGCTGACCGCGACGCTCGACTTTCTCGGTGAGGACGTGACCGACATCGCCGCCGCGGCGCACACGCGGGACACGTATATCGAGTTGCTGGGCGCGCTCGAGCGCGACGGCCTGCGCGCGAACGTGTCCGTGAAACTGACCGCGCTCGGACTCGGGATCGACGAATCGCTCTGCACGGAAAATCTCACGGCGATCGTCGAGCGCGCGGCGCGTCTGCCCGATCCTTTCGTGCGGATCGACATGGAAGGCTCGGCCGTGACCGAGGCGACGCTGCGTGTGTTCGAAACGGTGTACGCCGCGCATCGCAACGTCGGTCCCGTCATTCAAGCGTATCTGCGCCGCTCGCCGGGCGACGTCGAACGCGCGATCGCTCTGGGGGCGCGGGTACGCCTCTGTAAGGGCGCCTATGCCGAACCCGAAGACGTCGCCATCCAAGAGATGCCCGCGATCCGCCGCGCGTATCTGCGGATGGCCGAGGCGCTGTTGCAGCGCGGCACGTACCCGGCGATCGCGACGCACGATCCGCGCGTCGTCGACGCCGTTCGCGCCTTCGCGGCGGGCCACGGAATCGGGAAGGAACGCTTCGAATTCCAAATGCTCTACGGCGTGCGTCCCGAGTTGCAGCGCGAGCTCGCGCGCGAGGGGTACAACGTCCGCGTGTACGTTCCGTTCGGAACGCATTGGGCCGGCTACTTCTATCGCCGGATCACCGAACGCAAAGAGAACGCGCTCTTCGCATTGCGCTCGCTCGTTGCGGGCTGAGCCGCCCTTCGACAACCCTTCGACAACCCTTCGACAACCCTTCGACAACCCTTCGACAAGCTCAGGGTGACGGAGGCGGTAGCGCCCTCTTAGAGCGGGCTGCCCTAGCCGTCTTCGATTCGGCGAACGAGCGTCATGCGGTCGCGCTCGATCAGGTTCGGGAGCACGTTGAAACCGGATTCGATTTCACCGAACACGCTGAAATCGCGCCCGAGATAGGGCTGCGGCGACAGCGTGAAATAGAATTGCGTTCCCGCCGAATCGCGCAGCGGCTTGTCGTCTTTGTAGTCGAGGCCCATCGCGATGATGCCGGAACGCTGTTCGACCGGGTTCTCCTCTGCCGGAATCGTAAAGCCGGCTTCCGCATCGGGATCGCCCGTGGGGTCGCCCGTCTGCACGACGAAATCCGGAACGATCCGGAACCAACGGTTCCCGTCGAAATATCCGAGCGCGGCGAGCTGTAAGAAATTGGCGACCGTCGACGGCGCCCATTCGGGATAGAGCCGCACGACCACGTCGCCGCGCGTCGTCCGGATGAGGACGCGCGGGTGCGGCCCGGGAGCGGGCCCGTTCATCGCGGCGGCCGTTATCGGGAGTTGCGGCCGAGGCAGCGGGATGCGCAGCGGGTCCGGCGCCGCCACATCTTCGAACGGGGCGACGCCGAGCGTGCTCGGATCGAGCCGATACGGCACGGGTCGCGCATCGATCGGCGGAAGGTGAATGCCGGCGGGCATCTCCGTGAGGTGCGGACTGCGCGGCAGCTTCGCGATCGCGCGCAGGGCTTCGCGCACTTCGAACTGCACGCGCCACGACGGATCGTCGCGGAGCGCGGCGACCAGCGGAATCGACGCCGGATCGGCGCGTTTTCCGAACGCCCGCAACGTTTGGACCCGCACGAGTTCGTTCGGGTCGTGCAGCATGCGCGCGAGGAAGCCGGCGTCGGCGAGCGCGGCGTATGCCCGGTACAGCGTGAACGCAAGGTGCCAACGCACGTTTGGGTCGCGTTCGGAAAGCTCTCGACGTTCGAGAATACCCGCGACCGTGCGCGCGGACGGTGCGTCCCGGAAGACGTCGAGTTGGAGGGCCGCATGGCCGCGCACGGCGGGATCGACGTCGGAGCCGGCCTCGTCCGCGAGCGCGCGAGCCGCGGCGTCTTCGTCGCGACCGGCGAGGGGATGGTCGCGTTGCATGCGTCCCAGCGCGTCGACCGCCGCGTATCGGACCGCGGAGTTGGAATCGCTCGCCGCGAGTTCCGCGACCGCCGCGCGCACGTCCGGACGCCCGTCACTTTCCAGGCCGATCGCGTAGACGCACATCGCACGCAGGGCCGGATTCGCCGCGTGCACGTGTGCGAAGAGCGCATCCACGCCGCCGGCCTTCGTGCGGCCGATCGCGAGCGCCGCACGTGCGGCGATGTCTGCATCACGATTGTCGAGTTGCGATACAAGCGACGCGTCGAGCGTCCGATGTAATTCAGAGACGACAATCGCGCGCAACACGTCCCCGTTCGCGGCCGCTTCCCAGCAGCTTCCCAGCAAGGCCGCGCAACACAATATCGAGACGCGAATTAACAAAACCAACCCAACTTTCTACGCTGCGATTGCGTTGTTTATGGCAGGCGCTACGCTCGGCTCCCTTTCCGAGGCCTCTTTTGCGCCGAACTCCAAGGAAGGTACCTCAGGCATTATGGCTGCGACCCCACCGAAGCGAAAGACCGGCGGCGGCATGACCGTCCGCGAAGCCGGCCAAAAAGGCGGCGAAACGGTCAAGCGCAAGTACGGACCGGAATTCTACGAGCAGATCGGCCGCAAGGGCGGCGAAGCGACGAAGCTGGCCCACGGCCACGAGTTCTACGAGCAGATCGGGAAAAAGGGCGGCAAGAAGGGCGGCGAAGCGACCCGTGACCGCTACGGCCCCGCGTTCTACGAAGCGATCGGCCAAAAGGGCGGCCAAAAGGTGAAGCAACTCATCGAAGAAGGCAAGAAAGCCGCCGCCGCCGCTGCAGCGAAAGAAGCGGACGCCAAGGAGTCGTAAAATCTCGTGATCCGTCGTACGCGCGCGCTCGTCACCACCGGTTTCGTGACCGCGGGGCTCGTGTGCGGCTCGGCTCCCTCGGCACGCGCGCTTCCCCCTCCCGCGCCGCCGACGCCGTTACCTCGCTCCGCTGCGACCGAGACGCCGAGCCCCGCTCCGGCGGGCGCCGTCTTGCCGTACGGATCGGCCTTGTACTTCGTTCTCGATGATAAGATCAACTCGGGCACGACGGCGCCCGGAACCGTCGTGCACATGCACCTTCAGTCGCCGCTCGTGGTCGGCCACATAACGCTCGCTCCGGCGGGCGCTCCGGCGACCCTCACGGTCGTGACGACCGCCAAGGCGCAAACGGGCGACGTCGACGGTGCGATTCAGATCCATTTGGACCCCTTCACGCTGCCGGGCCGCGCCGAACCGCTGCCGATGCGCGCGTTCCACGAATACCTCACGATCGAGATGACCGCGGGTCAGGAGACGACGCGCGAAGCGACCGACACGATCGCCGACGTTTTCGTCCCATACCACGTGATCTACCATGCCTTCCGCAAGGGGCGGCAGATGGTGCTTCCGGCGGGCAGCATTTTGCGGGCTGAGACGGACGCCACGATCGACGCGACGCATCCGAACGCTCTCGTAATCGCAACGCCGCCACCGTTCGTGAGCACCTTCGACCCGCCGCACGCGGACCTCACCGCCGCGCCGTTCTACACGCCCGCGCCGCAGCGACCTCATCCGCTCCCGCACGGGAAGCCGACCCTGCCGCCGCGACCGTCGCCGTCGCCCGCCGAGAGCGCATCCGCCGCGCCTGCGGCGGCGGGCTCTCCGGCGCTCCCGTCCACGCCTCCGTCCGGCTCGCCCCTTCCCACGAGCTCGGCGACGCCCGGGCGGTAGGTGCCGCGCCCCGCCGAGCGGCAATCCCCCGCATGAACCGACCAAAGATGACGCTGGCACTCGGCGCGGTGTTGCTCTCGACCCTGGGCGTACTCGCGCCCGGCCGGGCCGGCGCCGATGCATCCGGCATGCCCAAGGCCACCGAAATGCCGTTTCTGCAGGCGATCTCCGCCGATCTCCAGGCGCGCTTTCCGACCGCCGCCGACGCCGAGAAGGCCGGCTACCTGCGTTATACGGATGAGGACGACACGGGCGCGATCAGCTATGCGAATCGCGTCTGGACGAGCGTCGACGACAAGCACCCGAGCCAGCTCTGGTACGACGCGAAGGGCCGCCTCCTCGGAGCCGACTTCTCGGTACCGTACGCGGACGCGCCACCGCACCTCTTCGGCGTCGATCCGTCGCGGTGGTCCCGCTTCGGCCGGCACGAGCATTACGGGCTCGCCGGGCCCAAGGGCGAGACGATCTTCGGCGCGACGTCGGCCAAGAAACTCGCGGCCGCGGGCGGCGACCCGGCAAAACCGACGCCCGAAAACCTCGTGGCGCTCGGCATCGCAAAGAAGCCGGGCGACGTTCGCTTCGTCTTCGAATTTCCGACGATCTGGGATCTGTCGGTTTGGGTGATCCCGAACCCGAGCGGCGCGTTCGCGGACAAGAATCCCGCCGTCACGCCGGTCAATCCGCCCAAGCCCGGGATGGATATGTGATCGAGCGGAGCCGCTACTCGCTCGACCAGTAGTCCTTGAGGGCTTTGCCGCGGGAGGGGTGCCGCAGCTTGCGCAGCGCCTTGGCTTCGATCTGGCGAATGCGTTCGCGGGTGACGCCGAACTCCTGACCGACTTCTTCGAGCGTCCGCTGGTGGCCGTCTTCGAGACCGAACCGCAGAACGAGTACCTTGCGCTCGCGTTCGGTCAGATTCTTGAGGACGTCCGCCATCTTCTCTTTGAGCAGCATGACGGACGCGGCTTCGGCCGGAGCGATCGCCTCTTGATCTTCGATGAAATCGCCGAGATGCGAATCTTCCTCTTCGCCGATCGGCGTTTCGAGCGAGATCGGCTCCTGCGAGATCTTGATGACCTCGCGCACTTTCTCGGGCGTGAGACCCATCTCGTGCGCGATCTCTTCGACCGTGGGGTCGCGGCCGAGTTCTTGCAAGAGCTGGCGCGAGATCTTGATCAGCCGGTTGATCGTCTCGACCATGTGCACGGGGATACGAATCGTGCGCGCTTGGTCGGCGAGTGCGCGCGTGATCGCCTGACGGATCCACCACGTCGCGTACGTCGAAAATTTATAACCTTTGCGGTAATCGAATTTTTCGACGGCCCGGATCAGACCGAGGTTCCCCTCCTGAATCAGGTCGAGGAAGAGCATGCCGCGGCCGACGTACTTCTTCGCGATCGACACGACCAGTCGCAGATTCGCTTCCGTCAGTTTTTGCTTGGCGATGTCGCCGCTGTCGATGATGCGGCTCTGCGCCTGGCCGTTTTTCTGACGCTCGAGATCGCCCGCCTCGATCGCCATCGCCAGCTGTTTCTCTTCGTCCATCGTGAGGAGCGGCACGCGACCGATCTCCTTGAGATACATCCGGACGGGATCGTCGAGCGAGAGCCCCGCGGGCAGCGTCTCACTTTCCGAGCCGCCCTCTTCGGCAGCCGGCTTCTCTTCTTTCTGTTCCTCGACCACCTCGATGCCGAGGGCCGCGACCTCTTCGAACAGGGCGTCCATTCGTTCGGGATCGACATCCTCGACGTTGTCGAAGACGGCGTTGATTTCTTCATACGTCAACGACCCGCGCTTTTTGCCGCGTTCGATCAACTTCTTGATTTGCTCTTCGAGCGGCAGCGCCGGAGCGCCGTTCTCGGCGGTCGCGGTCGCGCTTGCTTTCTTACGTGCCATACCGGTTGCTCTCACCCCCTTTCCTGCGCTCGGCGCTATCGTGCAGCCAAACGTCGCTTCTTGCGTCTTTCCAACTCTTCAACCAAGCCGCGGTATTCGTCTCTTTCCGCGGCCGGCACCTGAGCGCCCGCAGCGAACGCCCGAGCCATCGTCTCGTCCAGTTCGCGTTTCCGCCGCTCGAGGCGGCTTTCCGTAAGAACCTCAACGACGCGGTCGAGATGCGCCCGGCGCGACGCGGAGTCCTGGAAGCGGACTTGGGACGAACGATCGGGCCTCTGGAGGGTCGCGACGATTCCGGCCGCCTCACGGTCTTCGTCGAGCGCGGCGTAGACATCGGATGCATCGCCCGTCGTTCCGCGCATCGCACACAAGGTCTCGTAGATGCGCCGGTAGCGCTCGTCTTCGAACGTCGCGGGCGGAATGCGATCGGCATATTCGGCGGCGAGCGCCGGCTCGTCGACGAGCGCCGCGAGAATCTCGCGCTCCATCGGCGGCGGCTCCGCGGCGGCCGCCACGTGCCGGACGCCCGCCGCACCGCCGGCGTTACGCGGAGCGAAGTTCCCGCGATCGGCGGTGAATCGGGCGCTGCGCAAGTCGTCCGCCGCGAGACCCAGCCGGTTCGCAGCGTACACGCGCCAGCGATCCCACTCGAGCTGCGGCAGCCCCCGCACGAGCACTTCCGCGCGACGCGCGGCCTGCGAACGCGGCAAGCGGTTCTGCACGATCGCATCGATCTCGCGATCGAGCTTGAATTGAATCCACTCGAGCGCCTCGTCGAGCTTCGTCCGGAATGCGCCGGGACCGTAGGTGCGTATGAAGGTGTCGGGATCCTCACCGGACGGAAGCTGCACGATGAACGGAACGCAGCCTACGGCACCCAACACGTCGATCGATTTCGCAGTTGCGGCGTTACCGGCGGCATCGGCATCGAAACAGACGAAGATCCGTTCGGCATACTTGCGCAGTTCCGCCGCCTGTTCGGGCGTGAACGCGGTACCGAGCGACGCGACGGCGTTCGTGAAGCCCGCCTGGTGTAGCGCTATGCAGTCGAGATAGCCTTCGACCACGATCAGCGCGTCGCTCGCGACCGCGGCGCGCCGCGCGACGTTCAGCGCGTAGAGGCCGCGACCCTTGGTGTAGACGGGCGTCGTCGACGTGTTTAGATATTTGGGTTCGGAATCGTCGAGGGCGCGGCCGCCGAAGGCCACGACTTCGCCCGTCGCGCTCGCGTATGTGGGAATCATCAGGCGGTCGCGATAGACGTCGTAGTACGTGCCGCGCTCGGCGCTGCGCTTGAGCAAGCCCGCGGTTGCGGCGAGTTCCATGTCGACGCCGTGCTGCACGAGTTCGCGCAGCAGCGCGTCCCACGACTTCGGCGCGAACCCGAGTTTGAACGACTCGATCGTCGCGGCCCCGAGGCCGCGCTTTTCGGTGTAGGCGCGAGCGGCTGCGGCTTCGGGCGCGAAGCGCAGCGTCCGGTGAAAGAACGATGCGGCCAGCTCGTTCGCAGCGTAGATCTGTTCCCGTTCGCCGCGGACGCGCGCCGCTGCCGGATCTTCGTCCTCGATCGGGATGCCGGCCCGGCGCGCGAGCGAACGCAGGGCGTCCGGGAAGGACAACGCCTCGTGCTCCATCGCGAACGTGATGACGTCGCCGCCCTTTTGGCAGCCGAAGCACTTCCAAAAATTCCGGTCCGGATGGACGTGAAACGACGGCGTCTTCTCGCCGTGGAACGGACAGAGGCCAACGAGATCGTTCCCGCGCTTGCGCAACTGAACGTACGTGCCGATGTACGTCGCGATGTCGGTGCGCGCGAGCACCTCGCGTTTGACGTGGTCGTCGATGCGGGCCATGGGCCCCAGTGGTTCGGTATGCCGGCGGGCCGGCCCGCTTCGGGAGGCGCCGCCACCCGGAATCGACGCCGCGCGTCACCGAAACTCGGCCTGTCGCACCACGTCACCCTGAGCCTGTCGAAGGGCGCGTACTGACATGGTGGGGCCGGTGACCGAACGGTTCATGAGTAAAGTATTTCGGCGGTCAGTAGATGGTCGAGAAGCTCCGCTGCTCGGCATGCACCTCTTCGAGGAGCGACATCCAGCGCACGTTGTAGTGGCGCGGATCGCCATAACCGTCGACGCGGTCGAGCGGGAGCTTCCCGATCATGTCGTCGACCGATTCCAACACCGTTCGCGACGGCGTGAACCCGAGCGCCGTACTGAGCTTCGCGTTGCTCATCCGGTAATTTCGCACGAGGCTCGGCAGGGGCGCCTCGCGCAGGTCCACGCGAATCGGCGGATCGAGCAGCGAGAGCGACCCCGCGACCAGCATCGCGAGTTGCCGGATCTGATAGTTTTCCTCGAGGACGTTGAAGATCTGGCCGCGGATCTTCTCGAGCGGCGCGGCCAGCGCCGCCACGTGCACGGCGGCTACATCTTCCACGTCGACGAGCGGCCGCCACATCCAGCCGCCGCCGTGCAGGAACAGGCGCCGCTGCACGATCGCATCCTTGAGGAAGGTGTTGACCACGAGATCGAAGCGCATCCGCGGGCTGTACCCGTAGACCGTGCCTTGCCGGAAGATGACCGGCGCGAAGTCGCCACCCGCCTCGCGCAGGATCACGTCTTCGGCGAATTTCTTCGAGAGCGAATAGGCACCGCGCGGAGCGACGACCGTGGTCTCGTCGCACATCACGGGCGACCGCGTGAGCTCGTGCGACGATGCTTCGCTATCGTAGATCGACGCGCTCGACGCGAACGTGAACCGGCGGATGCCGTGCGCCTTGCAGGCGGCCACGAGCCGCTCCGTGCCGAGCGCGTTCATCTGCCAGTTCGCTTCGGTGTTGTATTCGGCGGTCGGATCGTTGGAGAGGCCGCCCAGATGGCAAACCGCGTCGATGCCGGCGAGCCACGTGTCGTCGAAGGCGCGCAGGTCGCCCGCGACGATCTCGACGTCGAGGCCGTCGAGCGGTTTGCGCCCCCAGAAGAGCCGGTCGAGCACCACGACGGCGTGGCCCGCTTCGAGCAGCTGACGACACAGCACCGCGCCGATGTAACCGGCGCCGCCGGTGACCAGAACCCGCATCCCGCTCGGCTTAGCCGGGAACGATGGTCGTTCCGTCCCCGCCGAGCGCCCGCGTAAGCGCGTCCGCCCCCCCGCCGCAGATCGTCGCGGAGCGGGCGCCGCGGGCCAGCGCGTCGAGGGCGCTCTGCATTTTCGGCCGCATGCCGCCGTCGAACGTGCCGTCCGCAAGATACGCCCGCGCCTCGCTCGCCGCCAGGCGCGCGAATCCCGTGGACGGGTCACTCGAATCGCGCCGCACGCGATCCACGTTCGTCACCACGACGTACGCGTCGGCGCCGAGGGCGCCGGCGATCGCGCCCGCCGACGTGTCCGCGTTTACGTTGAGAGCCGTCGCTCCGTCCGCCGTGACGCCGAGCGGCGCGACCACGGGCAGCAGACCGGCCTCGAGTAAGCCGCGCAACACCGCGGGGTGTACGCGCTCGATCTCCCCGACGAAGCCGAGCGACTCGCCGCCGATGGCCGCAAGCGGGCGCGCCTCGAGCAACCGGCCGTCCTGGCCGCTGATGCCGGCGGCCGGCACGCCGCGCCGCTGCAGCGCGCGCACGAGCGCCTTGTTCACGGTGCCGCAGAGCACCGCTTCCGTCACGGCGAGCACCCCCGCATCGGTGACGCGCAAGCCGGCGACGCGGTGCGTCGCGATGCCGCGCTCGGCGAGCGCGGCATCGACTTGCGGGCCACCCCCATGCACCATGACGATCCGATCGCCCGCCGCGATTCGTCGCGCGACATCGTCGAGCAGCGGATCCGGAGCAGCGAGCGCCGTCATCGCGTTCCCACCATACTTGAGCACGATCAGCACGACGCCCCAACTTCGGTCCACACCCAAATCCCGCCCGCCCGCAATCGTCGGCCCGGCGTAGGCGACTGCTCGCAACGTCTTGCCGTCCGCGTCCCTCGGCGCGATAGAGAGCGGCTATCCCCGCTACTCGCAGCCTCGCCGGGCCGCGAGCGCAGGGCGCGCCGAAAGGCTGCACAGCGAGACCGCCGGAATTCGCGGATCTGCACAGGCTCGCACCAAGCAATGCACAAACGACGCGGAGAACGCGAGCGCCATGTCGAGCACCACGTACACGATCGTTCTCACCAAAGGGACGCACCTGATCTCGCAAACCTCAGCCGAGATCGTCCTGCGCGCGCTGCAAGAAAATCAGAGAACGGTCGAGATCGAACTCGACCCGTTCGGAGGCGTCGCCGCCGACCGGCGCACCGTCGTCGCGATCCGGCACGTGATCGCGCTGACCGAGAACGTCACCCCGATCGCGGACGAATCGCGCGTCGTCGCACTCGACCGCCGGCGCACGCCGACGCGCACCTAACGGCGCTCTGCTTTTATCACCCCGTCACCCCGGACGAGAGACTAGGCTGTGCGTAGACGTTCGGCGCTCGAGATGATGTCCGCGAGCCGTTCGATCGACGGCCACACGGGCTGCGCCATCGCCGCCGCTTCGTTGCCGTCGAACTTGAACGCAACGTACGCGTGGCGTATCGCAAACGCCATCCGCGCCGGCGCGATGTCCGCGTTGAAGCAGCGGTCGCAGATGGGAAGCAGCAATTCTTCGAGCGCGATCGTCTCGAGATCCGTCCCGGCAATTTCGGCGAGAATCTCTCTCGTCCAATCGTCCTGCCACGGATAGGCGGGTTCGAGCCGCGAGTCCGTGGCCGCGCGCGAGCGAAAATCTTCCCAACGCCACGCCGTTTCCGGGGTCTCGAGCGACACGCGCAGCGCCACCGCATCTTGCGGTTCGTAGCGCGACAACCACGCGAGCGTCGTCGCAGCGGAAGCGAGCCGGTCGAGTTCGGGCGCGCCGCAAAGCGCGCACGCCTCGGCCTCACGGACTCCGCGTACGGCGCGTTCGGACGGCGCCAAGCCATGAGCCTCCACGTCCGCAGCCTGTGTGAGCATCCTGCCATGCTATGGGCAAACGCGCAGGTACGCCAGACAAACGGACGTTCGTTGTGTGGGGACCGTCCGACGCGCCACAACATGTGGTCACGTCGAGCGGCGTTTCTCCACCTTGCGCACGAATTCGTCGAATAGCGGCACGGTAAATGCAGCTAACCCGTGTTCCGGACTATACAGCAAGCCCTTCTCGATGAGACGCAGACGCGTCGTGCCGAGCGATTCTACCGTCTGCCCCATCTCGGTCGCCACGTCGCTCGAGCGCTGCGGTCCCGAACCGAGTCGTGCGAGCGCGTGCACGTACTCGCGTTCGCGCGGCGTCAGGCGACCGAAACGGACGCGAAAGAAGCTCTTCTCCAATTGCTGCGTCACGATTTCTTCGGCATTCAAAACGTCGCTCGCCGTGATCGGGCTGCGCTGCGCGATATTCCACGCGCCTGCACCGTACTCTTGAAGAAAATACGGGTAGGCTTTCGTGCGCTCCAGGATGACGTCGAGCGCCCCGTCATCAAAGCGAACCTGCAATTTCCGCGCAGGCTCCGCGAGCGCGGCGCGTGCGTCGGCGTCGGAAAGGGAACCGATTTCGGGAAATTCGAAGAGCCGCTCGGCATACGATTTTGCGTTGCCCGCAAGGGACGGCAGCTGAGGCAGCCCGGCCCCCACGACCACCACGGGAAGATCGTTTTGCGTCGACCGGTGGAGCGCGGTGATGACGGCCGCGAAGTCTTCCTCGGACAGGTACTGGATCTCGTCGATCGCGAGCAGCATGCCGCGCCGCTGCTCCGCGGCAACTTCACCGATGGCCAAAAAGAGTTGCGAGAGGTCCGTGTTCAAATCGCCGGTATCGCCCCGGCCGAGCTCGGGGTCCACGTCCAGCCCGATCTTGAAATCGCCGGGCAACGTCAACGAGAAGCTCTTGAGGATTCCGAGCGCCCGACGAAGCTTGGCCGTCAGCGAGCGATCGCGCAGGTCGAGCAGGATTTCCTGCAACGTTGCTGCGAGCTGAGCGCGAAATGATTTGGTTTCCGGCGCCTCGATGAAGCCGGTGCTGAAGCCCGCGGCGTTCGCCTCGCGAACGAACCGATTCAAGAGCACCGTCTTCCCGACGCCGCGTAGTCCGGTCGGCATCAAGCTCTTCCCGGGCTGCAGCCGCCGGGTCCGTTCGAGCGTCACGCGAAACGTCTCGAGCAGACCATCTCGACCCATCAAAGCGGGCGGCTGCGTCCCGGCGCCGGGCCGGAACGGGTTCTCGATCGGGTCCATATGTAGCAATCTTACCGCGACTTACCAAACTTATCAAAATCTGGTAAGCCGCGTAAGTTTTGATAAGTCTGCTATGGAAGCCGGGGCGGCACAGCCCGCCTCCCCCGAGCGCGCACTCGCGCGCACGAAAACGACTCGAGCGGCGACGTTTCCAGAGAGAAAGGCCCCCGTGAAGCGGATTTTCGATCCGATCCACCACTTCATCGAACTGGACGACGGCGAGGTCGCCCTGCTCAACGCGGCTCCGATCCAGCGGCTGCGGCGACTGCGGCAGCTCGGCCTCGCCTATCTGGCGTTTCCGGCAGCGGAACATTCGCGCTTCGGCCACGCCCTCGGTGCGCTCGCCACGGGCGAACGGGTCCTGCAGAGCCTCCGCGGCCACGACGACGGCTACTTCGCCTCGGAGGAGGACTTTCGGACGCAGCGGCGCCTCCTGCGCGCGAGCCTCCTGCTGCACGACATCGGTCACGGTCCCTTCAGTCACGCCTGCGAGGCGGTACTCGGCGTCCCGCACGAGCGGCGCACGGAAGAGATCGTCGCGCTCCCGGAAATCGAAGCGGCGCTCGACGTCATCGGCGTGGATCCCGAGCAGGTGCTCGCCCTGGTCGAAGGCGACCCCCTCTCGCCGTACCCCGTGTTGCGCGAGCTCGTCAGCGGTCCGAACCTCGACGCGGACCGGATGGACTACCTCCTGCGCGATGGGTACTTCACGGGCGTCGTGAACGGCCGGTACGACGCCGACCAGTTGATCGGATCGCTCCGCGTGTACGACCGTTTCGGCAAACCGGTCCTCGGCGTCGACGGCCGGGGCCTCGTCGCGCTCGAGTCGTTCGTGCTGGCCCGCTACATGATGTTCTCGACCGTGTATTTCCATCACACGACGCGGCAGTTCGAACGGACGCTGCAGGAGGCGCTGCGCGAACTCTGGCGCGATCCCCGGGCGCTCGATCCGATCGACGAGTTCTTGCAATGGGACGATTTTCGCGTCCTCGAAGCGATGCGGTTCGCGACGGAGCCGGCCGCCCGCGGCGTGCGCGAGCGCGAAACCCGGTACGCGCTCGTGGCGGAGTTCAACGCCGAAGGCGACCTCTCGCTCTTCGAAGCGTGTCACGCGGCGCTGCGCGAACGCTACGGCGACGCGGTGTGGGCCGATACGCAAGAACAACTGATGCACCGCCTGCCGCTCGTGCTCGACGGGCGCTCTTCGACGGTCTTCGTGCGGACCCACGCCGGCATCACCGATGCCCGCGAGGCGTCCGACTTGATCGCCCGGATAACGGGGAAGGTCTACTGGCGTAAACTCTTCGTCGCAAAAGCCCGGGTCGATGCCGGGGAAGCCCGAGCGCTCGCTCGGAGCGTGACCGCCGACCGGACCCTCGATCTCTTCAGCTCTTTCCCAAGCTAACCGCAGCCGGACGGGGGAAAGCCAGTCGGTCGCACGCGAAGGACGCGCTAATGCTCGAGTCTGCGAACTCCGATATCGACGTGGACGCCCTCATGGAACGCTTGCGCAAGCGAGTCGGCGAGGTGCGCGACCGGCCCCACGAACACGTGCCGATCGACGCGTTCTCGCTCCGGTCGAACGTCTTCGTCAACGCGCTCGAAGCGTTCTCGAACATCGCCGATCAAAAGTCGCAAATTCGCACCCAGTGGCCCTCGCATATCGGGTCGGTGTTCCCCTTCAGTCTCGCGAAGGTGCGTAGCGTCAGCCTCAGCCTGCTGGCATTTCTCTTCAAAGACCAGCGCCACGTCAACTCGGCGCTGATCCTCGCGCTGCGAGAACAGGTGAGCTTGAACCGCAAACTGATCGAGCAGATCCAGGCCCTGCGCAACGATGTCGAGGCATTGCGCCATCGTTGAACGGTAGCCGCTCGCGCTCGCCGGCAGCGGCGCGCATCGCGATCGTGACCCCCTGGTTCGGGCCCGACTTGCGCGGCGGTGCCGAACGGCAGAGTTGGCAACTCGCGCACGAACTGGGCGCGCGCGGGCACGGCGTCGACGTCCTGACCACCTGCTCGGCGAGCTTCAACGACGATTGGGCGCGCAACTCGCTACGCCAAGGAGTCGAACGGCGCGGGTCCCTGACGATTCGCCGCTTTCGCGTGCAGGCACGGGATCGGCGCGCGTTCGAGCGCGTCAACGCGATCTTGCTGAGTTTGAGCGCAGCCGAGCTGCGGCGCGGCGTCGATCCGATCGGCGCGGCGGACGCGCGCCTCTTCTACGAAAATAACATCAACAGCCCCGGGCTCTGCGCGTATCTCGCCGCCGAAGGCGGCAGCTATTCGCAGATCGTGTTCCTGCCGTATCTCTACGGCCCCACGCTCGCCGGCTTGCCGCTCGTGGCGGAGCGCGCCTATCTGCAACCGTGCCTGCACGACGAGCCGTATGCGTACCTCGCACGCGTGGAGGAGACCGTTCACGCCGCCCGCGGCCTGCTCTTCAACGGTGAGGGCGAATTCGAACTCGCGCTGCGGCTCTTCGGGCCGGGCATCGCCGAGAAGTCGACCGTCGTCGGCCAAGGCGTCGACGTCCTGCACGACCCGGCGCAATTCGCCGACCGCGTGGGCTCGTTCGTGCCCGCGCAAGAGCAGTACGTGCTCTATCTCGGACGCCAAGATGCGGCCAAGAACGTCCCGATGCTCATCAGTGCGTTCGGCGAATTCCGGCGCCGGCAACCGGTTTCGAAACTTCGGTTAGTGCTCGCAGGCGAACGGCCGGTCTCCTACGGCGACGCCGCGAAAGGCATCATCGATCTCGGCCCGGTCAACGAAGGCGAGAAGGCCGCTCTGCTCGCGCGGGCGCGCGCGCTCGTGCAGCCGAGCGTCAACGAGAGTTTCTCGCGCGTCATCTACGAATCGTGGAACTACGGCCGGCCCGTGATCGTGCACGGCGACTGCGTGCCGACCGCCACCGCCGTGGCGCGTTCGGGCGGCGGATTCGCGGCGCGCTCCACGACCGAATGGACCGACGCGCTCGAACGCGTCGACTTTGCATCCCGCGAGGAACTCGACCGGCTCGGACGGCTCGGACGAACGCACGCGGAGCGCGCGAGCGCGTGGCCCGCCGTCATCGAACGATACGAAGCCGTGTTTCGCGCGGGCGAAACCGGGCGTAGCAGCAACGGCGACCCGCGACCGAGCGTCGTCCAAGTCGTACCCGAGGACGCGGACGCGGGTCTGCGGACCTATGCTGCGGCCCTCGGCCGCGCGCTCGGCGAACGCGCGACGCCGCTCGGCGGCGCGATCGTGCACGAGCGGCGCGGCGACGTTCGCGCGGAGGACGCCTCCGATGTCCCGCGGCCGATCGCGGTCTTTCACGGCGCGAGCGCGGACGCCGGGACGGCGGGAGAGGTCGACTTCGTGGCGTGGGCGGCGGCTCAAGGCGGGGCGCCCCGGGCGCGATTCCTGCCCGTTTGCATCGATCCGCGGCTCTGGGATCGCCCGGCCGACGTGCCGCTGATCGCCGCTCTGCAAGACGGGAAGACGAACCTCTTGTACGTCGGACCGATCGACACGGCTGCGAACCTGAGGGAGTTGCTGATCGTCTTCCTCAACTACTTGACGATCGATCGCGAGGCGCGCTTGACGATCGCGGGCAGCGACGTGGACGACGACGCGTACGCCCGGCTCTTCGACGAATTGCGCCGCCTCGAACTCGTGGACCGCGTCCTCGCCGCGCGCGACCTCTCGCTCCCGCAATTCCTCGCGATCTTCCGCGCCGCCGACGTCTTCATCACGCTCGACGAGCGCGAAGGGTACGGACGCGAGCTCCTGGAGGCGATGTGGTTCGACGTCCCCGTGATCGCCTATCGCACCGAAACCGCGCGCGCCCTCGTTGCGAACGCGGGACTCTTGGTGACCGACAAGAGCGATCTGCTTGCGATTGCGGCGCTCGCGCACATCGTCGCGAGCGACCGCGAGCTGCGGGCGGCGATCGTCGCCGCCGGCCGCATCGAGCGCGCGCGTTTCGACCGCCGGCACGGCGTCGACGCAGTCCTCGCATCGCTCGCTGCCCGAAGGGAGCCCGTGGAAGCGAACGAAGCGGGGCCCATATGGCCATCCTGACGATCGATACGATATTCGACGCCGCACGCGTTTTCGTGCCCGACGTCTACGAAGACGATCGCGGCTTCTTCAAAGAAACCTACTCCACCGTGAAGTATCGCGAAGCGGGACTGACCGATTCCTTCGTCCAGGACAGCGTTTCGTTCTCGACGCGCAACGTGATCCGCGGGCTGCATTTCGACTATCGGATGTCGAAGTTCGTACAGGTGCTGCGCGGCAAGATTTGGGACGTGATCGTCGACATCCGGCCGGATTCGCCGACGCGCCTGAAGTGGCAAGGCTTCGTGCTCTCCGAACACAACCATCGGCAGCTCTATATTCCGCCGGGATTCGCGCACGGGTTCATCGCGCTAGCGGACGACGTGGTGTTCAACTACAAACACGGCTCCCTCTACGATCCCGCGACGGAGGGGACGATCCGCTGGAACGACCCGACCCTCGCGTTGCCGTGGCCGCTCGCGGGCGAGCCGCGCGTATCGCTTAAGGACCAAAGCGCTCCGTTGCTCGCGGACGCGAAGATCTCGACCGGGACGCGGTAAACGCCCGGTGGGCGGCGTGGTCCTTGCGATCCCGCATCGCGTTCCACTGGGACCCGTGGCTGCAGCCGCTTTCGTCGCGATCGGGATCGCAACCGCCCTCGTCACCGCGCGCCGCCCGTCCTTCGGCGCCCTCGCGCTCCTGGTCGTCGACCCGTTCGCGTGGGCGCACGATCTCGGCCCCACCCAGATCACGCTCGGAAAGGCCGTGCTGCTGGGCGTCATCGCGGGGCTGATCGCCCGTCGCGCGTCGCTCGCGGCGCTGCGCGCGCCCGACGTGCGGCCGCTCGTGGGCGGGGCGCTCGCCATCGTGGTCGCGACGGCGTTGACGGCGATCCCCGGCGTGTACGTCGACGCGGTCGCACGCGAAACGCTCAAAGCGCTCGAATACGCGCTCGCGTTCGGCGCGGCGGCCGTCGCGATCGCCGCTCGCGATGGTGCGGACGACGACGCGACCCGAGCCGCCGTCCTCGCCACGACCGCCGCCGTCTGCGTCCTCGCGCTCGCGCAAGAAGTGACGGGCGCGCCGTCGGGCGCGATCGTACAGGGGCATACGATCGCGCGGATCGCGGGGCCGCTCGAGGGGCCCAATCAGTTGGCCGGATTTCTCGATCTTGCGATTCCGTTCGCGCTCGTGAGCGCGCTCGACGCGACGCGGTTCCGCGCGGCGGCCCGCGCGATTCTCGTACTCGCCGTCGCGACCGACCTGCTGACGCTCTCGCGCTCGGGTTTGCTCGGCGCCGTCGCCGGCGTCGCGTGCGTGCTCGCCTTGCGCGCGCGCGGCGCGGCGCTCTCGCGCGAATTCGCCGTCGGGAGCGCGGCGACGATCGCCGTTCTCGCAGCGCTCGCGGGCGCGTTCGGCTTCGTTTCGCGGTTCTCCGATTTCGGCGACGTATCGCGCGAGAACGGACTGGGCACGCGCAGCGAACTTTGGGGCGCGGCGCTCCGGCTGTGGAGTACGGATCCGGCGCTCGGCATCGGGGCCGGGAATTACGAACTCGCGTTACCCCGCGCCGACTTGATCGGCGTGCGCACCCACGCGAACAGCCTCTACCTGCAATCGCTCGCGGAAGGCGGCATCGCGCTCCTGGCGGCCGTCGCGTGGACGATCGTCGCGGCGCTTGCGCTGTGTTTGCGCGGCGCCGCGCGTTCGCCCGTGCTGCTCGCAATCGGTGCGGGCACGCTCGCACTCGCCGTCCACTCGGTCTTCGACGATCTGACGTTTTTCCCGAAGGTCGGCGAGTTCTGGTGGGTTTTGCTCGGAATCGCCGCGGGCACGTCCGCGCCGCGCCCGGCAGAGTTGCACCGCGCGCCGTGAACGCACGCCGCAAACCGCACGTGGCCTTCGTCGTTCAGCGCTCCGGCGCGGACATCGCGGGCGGCGCCGAGCGGCTCTGCCTGCAGACCGCGCGCAGTCTGCACGGTATCTGGGACGTCGAAATCCTCACGACGTGCGCGCGCGATAGCCGCACCTGGTGCGACGACTTCGCGCCCGGCGAAACGTCGATCGACGGCGTCCCCGCGCGCCGCTTCCGCGTTCCCGCGCCACGCGATCCCGTCGCCTTCGATCGCGCGTCCCAGCGCGTCGCGCGCGGCGACGCATCGGAGGCGGAGCAGATCGCATGGATGCGGCTGCAGGGGCCCTGGGCGCCCGATCTCGTGACGCACCTCGAAAACGCGGGCTCCGGTTACGACCGCGTCGTCTTCTTTTCGTATCTCTACGCCACGACGTATTTCGGGTTGCCGGCCGTCGCGGAGCGAGCGACACTCGTGCCGCTCGCGCACGACGAATGGATGCTCGGCCTCTCGCTCTTCGACGGCGCGTTCGCGTTGCCGGCGCGCTTCGCGTACCTTTCCGAAGAAGAGCGCGCGCTCGTCGAACGCCGTTTTCCGGCTACCGCCAAAAAGCCCCACGCGCCGATCGGCGTGGGTATCGAAGCCGCGCCGCGCACGCCGCCGGCGGCGTTTCGGCGCGCGCATGGGATTCGCGGGCGGCTGCTCGTCTACGTCGGGCGCGTCGAAGAAGCGAAAGGCGTGGGCGCGTTGCTCTCGCATTTCGCCGCGCTTGCGGCCGCGGACGACGCCCCCCACACGCTGTTGCTCGCCGGCCCCATCGGCATGGCGTTGCCGGAGCGCGCGGACGTCATCGCGCTCGGCCAGGTCGATGAAACGACGAAGTGGGACGCGCTCGCCGCCGCCGACATCGCGTGCGTCCCGTCGCCCTACGAGAGCCTGTCGATCGCGGCGCTCGAGGCGTGGGCCGTCGGCACGCCCGTGCTCGCGAACGGCGCGTCTCCGGTCTTGATCGGCCAGTGCCGCCGTTCCAATGCCGGTCTGTGGTACGCAAACGAAGCGGAATTCGTGGAGCTCGCGCGCACCGGATTCTACGGCAACGCGGAGCGGCTCGGCGCGAACGGCGCGCGCTTCGTCGCAGCAACGTACACGTGGAACGCGAGCCGCACCGCATTCGCCCGGGCGCTCGGCCTCGCGGAGGCGACGACCGCGTGACGTTTTCGCGCATCGTGCTCGGTGGGATCGCCGCGTTGCTCGTCGGCGCCGAGATCGTTCGGCCGACCCATTGGACGCTAAAAAAAATAAGCCGGACGAGCCTTGCCGCGAACTCGCGCGCGCCGCTCGACCGCGAAGCGCTCGACGACCTTCCGCCGATCGTTACGCCCGCGCTCGGTAACATCGACGCCGCGCTCGTCGTGCCGAGCGGTCGCGGCATCGCGCTCGAATTGATCGGTTGGTGCGCGGATCCCCAGACGCGCGCGACCGCCGCGACGCTGCTCGCGATCGTCGACGGACGCCGTCGCATCGACGAGACCGCGAGCTACGGCCGGGCGCGTCCCGACGTCGCGCGTGTTCTCCACGCGCCCGGAGCGCGCGACGCCGGGTTCTTCATCCGCCTCAGCGGCGCCGAACTCGGGCCCGGCCCGCATACGGTTCGCGTCGCCGTCGTCGCGAGCGATCGGCGCGGCATCTTCATTTTTCCCACGCCGGAAAACCTGACGGTGCCCGAGCCGTCGCGTGGCGCTCAGGGGGCCGTTCGCGCGCCGTAGTCACGGGCGGCACGGCCGGCGCGCAAGAGTTTCTCGAATGAAGATTCACACGGCCTTCGCGACGATCGCGTACGCTCGGCCGATGAGACACGCCGCACGATCGATTGCCAGGCGAGCGATCGCGCTCGAACGCTCGGTCGACTGTCCGTTCTCGCTCGCGCTCGACGAAGCGGAAGAGATCGTCGCGCTCCTGGAACGCCCGCTTCCCGGGTCGCTCGGGCGAGTCGTGACGGTCCGCGCCGAGCGGCGAACCGATCTCACGGAGCCCGGCCGGCGCCACGACGAACTCGCATTCGAATGCAAAACGCGCTCGACGTGGATTCCGGACTTTCGCGGCGTCCTGCGCTTTCGCTTCGAATGTCCGCGCACGCGCATCCTGCTCACGGGCTCGTGCCGGCCGCCGGCGGGCCGGATCGGGGCCGCCTTCAACCGCATCCTCGGCGAGCGGCTCACGATCTCGATGTTAAACGGCGTGCTCCGGCGTTTTGGGCGCACGCTCGAGGCGCATTGGACGCGCGAGCGCGCGCGCTAAATTTCTCGGTACGACGATCACCGGGATTTCAGCCGCCCGGATAACGGCCTCGGCGACGCTGCCGAGCAAGAGCCGGTGCACGCCGCGCCGTCCATGCGTGCCGATCACGATCGCTTCGGCGTGGCGCTCGCGCGCCGTCGAGACGATCTTGCCGGCCGCCGCCCCGTCGACCAGCACGGCCTCGGCCGCGAATCCGCGCGCCCGCGCTCGTTCCGCGAGCCGCTCGAAACGCTCGCGATCCGGCCAACCGTATTCGGCGACGACGTTGCACAGCACGAGGCGCGTCGCCGGCTCGGCGTACTGCAGCGCGAATTCGAACGCGGCGTCGCTCGGCTCGGAATCGTCGAGCGCCACGAGCAGCACCCCGCGCATCGACGCGCGCGTTGCGTCCCAGGACGCCGGGACGACGATCGTCGGGATCGAGCTCAGACGAAGCACGTCCGCTGCCGTGCTCCCGAGCATCAAGCGCTCGAAACCGCGCCGCCCCTGCGTGGCCATGACGATGGCGTCGACGCCCGCCGCACGCGCGACGCTCACGATTTTGCCGGCCGGAAGTCCGGACGTCACGCTCGCAGTCGCTTCGACGCCGGCCGCACGGGCGCGCGTCGTCGCCGCGGAACATGCGCTCGTCGCTTCGTCGATCGACTCCGCAAACGCGGCGGAATCACCCGACCCGCCGTACGGATCCGCACAGGCCATCAGCACGTCATTTGCGACGCTGCAAACGAGCAGGCGCGCGCGATCGTGGCGCGCGAGCGCGATCGCGACGCCCACGGCCGCAGAGGCGGCAGACGAGCCGTCGGTGGCGACGGCGATCGTGTGAAAAGCCATGGAGCGCAGCGTATTCCGTCAGCAAGAATGTCGTGCGAACGGCGCGTTCACGCTCGCCGCGGCACGCCGATGCTTCAGACGCTATGCGACGGGCGCGCGGTCGTACGACGGCTTGCGGCGCTCGTCGGCTTGGAAATGCTGCTCGACGCTCTCGGCGATCGTGCCCAGCAGCGTCCGCACCGTCGCCCTGGCGATCGGGCGGCCCGCGGCCACGTCGAAGAGCGCGCCTGCGATCCCGAAGGGCGCTTCGTAGTCGCCCGTCATTTTTAAGATGAACGAGTCATAATCGTCGTCGGGCTCGACGCCCAGACGGCCGGCGAAGGCCGGGTACGGACCGCCGCCGTCCGGTTTCCAACGGACGTCGTAATCGGGAAAACGCGAGTCGTGCGGATGCCCGGGCGCAAACGATGCGACCACCTCTTTCGAAAGAGTGGTTCGATCCGCAGCGCCGGCGGCCGGAGCGGTGACGCAAAGCGTAAGCCGCACGAGCCGGCCGTCCGTCGTTCCGTGCTCTCCGAAAAATTCCGCAAGCCGGTGCGCGGCTTGACTCGCCGGACACCGTACGACACGTTTCGTCGTAAATGCAGCCATGGTAACTCTCCCGATTTCGCAGTGTGCGAAGAGATGGTATCAAGCGCGTTGGAAGGCCGGGAGAAGAGCGCCGTAACGTTGCCGCGACCATCTTCACGACGGCTTCTCACCCGGCTGCCGAGATTAGACTCGATGACCTCGCCCGCGCCCAGGGCCGGCCGTCGACGAGCTTAGGGTGACGGGAGGGCCGGTTTGCGACCGACCAAGAGCATCTGGCCGCCGAGCAACTTCCAGGCCGGCGGTATCCGGAGATAGAGTGCGACGAGCGCCGGATGTTTCGGTAATGCCGTCTTCGTCGTGTACGGTAAGAATTGCGGGATCGCGCGCTCGATCTCGAACCCGGCGGAAATCAAACCTTCGATCATCGCTTCGTGCGTGAACGCGAGACGGTGATCGAAGAAGTCGTAGTAGCGCTTCATGCAATAACGAAAATTTGGCTGCATCACGATGAACCGGCCACCGGGTTCGAGGAGTTCGTATCCCTCCGCGAGCGTTCGCGCGACGTCTTCGCGCGTTTGAAAATGCTCGAACACGTTGCTCGCGAAAATCGTCGACACGGAGCGCTCGCCCGTCACGTCGGCGAGACTTCCCCCGCCAAAGACGACCGTGCGAACGGCCGGATCGGCATGGAGCCGCAAGGACTTCTCGTTGATATCGACCGCGATCCGCTTCGCAGACACGACGCTGTTGATGAAG